>WLWD01000209.1_pt1 | contig 185411 bp, 54 predicted proteins | sample 6712731 | NCBI WGS metagenome assembly WLWD01 (sample SAMN12718690, study PRJNA576275) | sponge metagenome | isolation source: marine sponge | host: Mycale hentscheli | place: New Zealand: South Island, Marlborough, Capsize Point | collected 2014-11-01 | reverse complement strand
ACACATTCTTTGTACAGCATTTGCTACTGCTTGTACAAAGAATGTGATTCAGTTTCAAGGTCAGGATAATGATGGCTGGTTTGTATTTTTGCTTCTACTGCCAAGGCTAGTTTTCTTTAGCATGTCTAAATTTGATATATCTACAAGCTGATAACTCACATGAAGATATTTGCCATGTGGTCTGAGCTTGGCAGAGGTGTTCTCTTACCGTCATTCCTTATCCAGTTTTAGCCATATCACCTTTAATTAACATCCTTGTTTCTATTCTGTTCTCTCGTAATAAACATTTTTAATGCTAATGTTAACGAAAACAACTTAATGAAATTATTTTGATAACATTGGCTATGTGCTTACTGTCTAAATGAACAATGTAATATATAATTGAATCCTAAGATCAACTTATTAGAGATCTGTTGTTTAATATAGCTAACAAATACCATGAGCACAAAGTTACTTATATGAAATTTTACTTTAAAAATAGTATTTTATGAGATGTAAAATTAGTACTGTGATGCTATAATTGATTTAAGGTGTTGCAACTAATGTAAAATCATTGTAACCAAATTGTATTGGTATTTATATATATATTTCCAGTTTTAGTTATTGCAACCAAATTGTTTAGTATACACTCTGGTTATGATTATTTTAGCTAGATTTATTACATTTAAATTTGGACTACAAGCATTGTTTGAACAATATTATAATAGAATTCAATTGTAAGTGTTTTTAATATGCTATTGTTTGTAGAAAACTACACTATATTTTTTCGAGCTCTTCATCCAGATGATAATATTCATAAATCTCAACTACAAAAAGACACAATAAAGATAATAGACGAATTCAGTCAAATTCGTGATGGCTTGTACAAACACATTAAATATAATACAGAGGCTATCGATGAGCTACGATGGACTCTACAAGATTGGATACACTGTGGAACTATTGAGAAAAATGATCGTTTTCAAAATATTAACAAAGATGCATTGGAAGATTTTAATTTCAGTAGATTATGGCGCATATTCTCCAGCTACTGTTCTTTCTTTAATTTCAGGCTTCTTGAACGTGTTATATCAAATACTGATTATGAACATGGCACGTTAATGATAGATAATTACAAGACAAAGTTTGCTGATTATATCAAGAGAAGAGTAACTCAGTGTCCATCAAACATCGGAATGAAAGGGAAAGATCACATTGAATTGTTTGTTAAACTAGACAAGCCTTATGCCAATTGTAGAATGGAGCATCTCAAGAAACTTGGTGAAGACATTTGCAAGATATTAAAATCTGAACCAGAGAAGCTACAATTAGAAGGAGTTCAGAATGGCTGTATTTGCGTTACTTTTCACTTACACAAATCAGCAGTGCCAGATGGTTTCTCTTTAACAAGACAGCAAATTGAGCAACTTATTAGTCTTCGATATGATACTGCTAAAATACTGAAGTTAGTCTGTGGAGGAGAACATTATCCAATTAATGCTCCACGTGTCAGTAAGTCAGATTCATAAATATTGAAACTGTAAATTATTGCACTAAAACAATCTAGCTTAAGGTAATTTATGGTAATATCCTTTGTATGTAGAGAATGATTCAAATAATTTGTATGAAACTAAAGTGCCAAGTCAGGTAAGATGTACTGCTTAATTTGAAATATCCACTTTCTAAAAATGTTATGTGTATTCTTTATAGAAAAAGCTCTTTACATCTGTGTATGAATTTGAACATGTGTGCCATGAACATTCAATGCTACTCGAATGTGACCCAACGATACACATAGCAGCATCCAATGGAAATTTAGAGGCTTTAAAGAATTTAATAATAACATCTGATTACTCTGTCACTCAATTAGATGAAGATGGGAATGCAGCAATACACTGTGCTGCACTGAATGGACATTTAACTATAGTCCAATATCTCATAGAAGAATGTCAGGTGGATCACACCACACTGAATGCTAATAAATGCTCACCTCTTCATCTGGCTGCTGCAAGAGGGAATTTAGACCTGATTGAATATCTTGTGAAAGAGAAAGATCTTGATCCATTATCTCCAGATATTTATGGGTGGACTCCAGTACATTATGCCACTGCAGCAGGTCATTTGGAAGTAGTTCAGATGTTATCAGAAAGTCCAGATACTAGACAACACTTGATGGAGAATACACTAAGTTTCAAAAGCATTGAATACAACATTGCACACATTGCCATTAATAAAGGACATATTAATATAACTGAATACTTTATGTCTGTCAATACATCCACTGAAGACGCTTTGTCCTTGCTATTATCAGTTAATCATTTAAGTATAATGAAATATCTGTTAGAAAACTTCAAATACACTCAATTGAGTAAACAGTGTGCTCTATTTACTGCAGCTGCTGAAGGCAAAGTAGACTCAGTGAAGTATTTACTTGATTCTCGCAGTTGCGATCCTTCATTAAGAAATGATCTTGGTAATTCTCCACTTCATGTGGCAGCAGCTTATGGACAACTGGATGTAGTAAAGTTCCTTATTGAGGAAGAAGTCTGTGATCCAAATGTAGCAAACAATTGTGGATGGACTCCTCTTCATGCAGCTAGTGAAATGGGACATGCAGCAGTAGTCAAGTATCTAGTAGAATCACATTATTGTAGTCCCTATGAGAAAACTCTGAATGATGATTTACCAATACATAATGCAGCCTTATGTGGACAACTTCAAGTTTTGAAATATTTTATTGAAGACATGCATATTGATCCAACTGTAAAAGGGGAGAATGAATGGACAATTTTACATTTTGCTTGTCAAAGTGGCATAGTTGAAGTAGTGCAGTATATTATTGACAATCAGTATGTAGATCCTATGGTTAGGAGCAAAAATGATGCACTACCCATTCATGTAGCAGTTAGTAATGGTAGACTAGCAGTCTTAAAATATTTCCTTGAAGACTTAAAGTTTGATCCAAACACTAAGGGGCAGTATGATTCGAGTATTTTACATTATGCCAGTAGACAGTTGCATATTATCAAGTATCTTGTTGAAAACGATTACATCAATCCTATGACAAGAAGTTCAAGTGATATTACTGCATTACAAATAGCATCATTTTATGGAGAGCTGCCTACTGTTAAGTACTTTATAGAGACTTTACATCATAATCCATTTATTAGAGGACAGATGAAAAGGACACTTCTACACTTTGCCAGTGAAGGTGGTCACTTGCTTGTAGTCAAGTACTTAGTAGAAATTCATCATTTAGATCCTCTAACTCCAGACACAGACAATGACACATGTCTTCATATTGCAGCAATGAATGGAAAGTTAAATATACTAAAATATTTTATTGAAGATCAACAATACAGTCCAAATGTATCAGGATACAATGGCTACACTATTCTACATGCAGCATGTGGATATGGACATATAGATGTTGTTAAGTTCTTAGCAAACCATCCCCTTGTGGATGTCATAGCTACTAACAGATACAACGATACCCCAATTCATGTAGCAGTAAAAAATAATCAGTACCACGTATTGAAATACTTCATAGAAGAAATAAACGTTGATCCTAATGTGACTGGTGAGTATGAAAATACTCTCTTGCACTCTGCTAGTGAGAAGGGTTTGCTAGATATAGTCAAATATTTAATAGAGACTTGCCATTGTGATCCAATGGCTACTAATTCATATAGCCATACTCCTCTTCATCAAGCTGCTATGAGTGGAAAACTTGAAGTTGTTAAATACTTCATAGAAAACTTGAACCTTTCCCCAAATGTTAGAGGTCAGAATGGTGAGACACTCCTTCACATGGCCAGTGCTGGTGGTCACCTTGATGTGCTTCAATACTTAATAGAGTTCCAACATTGCAATCCAATGGTCTCTGACAACTTCAATCAAACGCCACTGGATTTAGCAGAGCAGCATGACCATTCCCATGTTGTCAGTTACTTGCTAGAAAACTTGGAGTGCTTTATGACTATAGAGAAGTCACTATCAGATACTCAGTCATCTAGTGGCATTTTAAAGGACACATTTCCCAATACTGAAATGGAAGCTACTAGAGATACTTCTTCCTCACAGCTTCCAAAATCTCGATCACTATATAAAGAACATGATGCTAGTGATATTCTGTATAATGTTTCTACATCAATAGAGTGCTCTAGTGATAACATTAATCCATTTTATGAGAAGACCAGCAGTACTGAGGATTACACTGAAAAGCCAGATAGTGTTCGACCCCCCTAAAATATGAATATTCTTCTTTAGCAAGTAGACAACATTTTCTGTAATGTAGTATATAATATTCGTTCATTGACTGCTGTTTTAATAAACAAGTGTTTTGGCCAGTTCCTCAGTACAGTTATTGTGTTGCCATTTTCTTTAAACATTACATCATATAAGTTGCCCAAATTGTAACTATTGACAGATATCATGAAAGCTTATTGAGGTATAAGCTCTAAATTGGCAAAGGGTCAATTATTTGTATGCTTTGCTGCAAGTCTTTCTGAATGTGTTTAGTTGACTTACAAGTCTAAAGTTTTCAGAATGGCAATTAATTAATTAATTAATTGTAATGCGATTTATAAAGGTAAAACATTAGGATGTTTTTATATTATATGGGTAACAGACTGTCAACACCATTTTTTCCACTAAGGTCAGTTAGTGATAAAAATCATTTTGTTTTGCCAAAGTTAATTGTACTTATACCATGGTTGCTGCGGTAACACCCATGGATTAAAAGTGATATTTTCCCGGTGATTTTTCCTGGGGCTATGATATTTTCCCGGTGATTTTCACTAATCCACCAGTACCTAAGCCATGCTCTAACTATTTTAGATCCCGTTTACCCAGGCCTGCCCAGTTTCCACTAGCAACTTTGTTTATCAGCATTTTCGGTGTCAAGCGAATTCTTCCGTGTTTCCGGCCCAAAATTAAAATTCAATTAAAATTCAATTGAAGCACGCCAGAAAGTTTACTTTAGCAAGTTTACTTTAGCATTGTAGCTGCCAGCTGTTATCTCCAGATCTAACTCTACCTGGGCTGCTCAGCAGTAAGCAGTAAAGCAGCTAGCTGTGGTAAATTCCTGTGGTATGAGAGCGGCAGGAGAGTTATATGTGGTAGGGCTGGTCCCATATAGGTGGATATGAGAGAGTAGTAGTAGCAGCAACTATGGTATAAAACAGTTATGCCATGGCAACATCGGGGTTATGGAATATCACCGCCCTTATCCCTCGGGCTTCGCCCTCGGGATCGGGACGGTTATATTCCATAACCCCTCGTTGGCCATGGCATAACTATTACATAACTAATGGTTGTAAGTCATTTAATTTCGATGCAAACTAAAATTGCGAAGCAGGTAAATACAGATAGCCCTAAGACAATCAGTATTTTGTTGTGATGACATGCTAAGATTTGGAGAAGAAACGTGTAATACATAAGTATTGAGTGTACATGGAGATTTTCTCTGTCTGAAAACTGTTAAGAGTCACATCAAAAACTCTCCCTACAAGACTATAACTGTGGTAAGCTTTTTGTATTATAAGCAACAATGTTATCATAATATTATACAGTTTTGAGTAGCTGCTCCATTACCTACCTGTGAAGAACTTGCAACAATTGATGGATAAGAATCTCACTGGCACACATTGTAAATAGTAGAATAGTCCTTAACTGAACATTACATTGTATAGACTATCAGCTATTTCACCTTCAATTTAAAGAAGTCAAACAATATACATCCTACTCTGAATTGCTATAACTTCCTCTATGTACTTCTTATTTATATATTATTATATGAGTAGCTAATATGTAGCTTAGTGGGTGGGTTTGATCTATAAGTACTTTAATACTTTAAGTGCCTGTCTTACTTGTAATATTGAATCAAAACAATTATGCAAGAAATCTTCTATCAAATACTGGAATATAATATGAAGTGTGCTTCTCCCAGATGAGCTAAGTAAAATGAAAAGTCAGGTGAATAGTGAAGTTGAGTGTTGTCCTACAGTATATGTCTTACTTGTCCTTACCCACCTGACACTTCATTCTACCCATAATATTAACTCCATTGATAAGAGACTCTTATTCACATCTGTTAAATTAATTTATTAGCATAATTTCTGACAAAAACTTGCCAGTTTCTCTTCAGAGAGTTAAAAGTTATATGAAGCTTCTTGTAGAGTATAGGGTAAGTGTCATTCTTATGAACAAACAGGTGTAATGAAGCAAATTGTCCTGTAGTTGTACAAGTAAACTTGTACTATCTCTATAGAGTTTATATAATCAACAGCTACACTGTCATGTTGCCTTTGATAAGTAAACAATTTATGAACTGCAAGCATTCATGTCATGTGAAGGCTAACAGGATATATTGAGGAATGAATTACTTGACATAATAGACAGAAATGATGACAACTACATATCCTCATTAGATGTATTCTCTCTCATTCACAGGCAGAGAGAATACATCTAGTGAGTAAAGTAAGGCTGAGAAAGAATTTGTGAACAACCTACCCTATAGCATAAAGTACAGGAATACAAATGCTATACCTCTGTCAGTCAGTGTCCCTCACATCTATGTCCCACACATCAGTGTCTCGCACATCAGTGTCCCACACACCAGTGTCCCACACAATAATGTACCACACATCAGTGTCCCACACATCGGTGTCCCGCACATCCTGTCTTAATTGAACTTGTCTAGCAAACTTTTGAGTTCAACTTCTTCCACTTGATTTGTCTGATTTGTCTGCCTTTTGCCCAATCTTGATAAAAAAAAATGCCTGAATCTAATCTCAGCCAAACAATGATGGACAATTTCAGCCTTACAGTACTTACTGCATTTCATGCTCATGCTCCTCCCTTTCCTATGATTTGATTGAGCATGTGTTAAAAACACATTCTTGGGCAGATTCTTAGCAGTGTATAAAATATGTCACCAACATTCTCACCCAATGAAACACTGCCTGGAGGCATTGCATCCCAATTCCCAAAGCAAAAATAAGCGGTAATTCCCTTAATTACCCTAGTTCAAGATGTCTAATAAAGTATAGTCTTCTAAATGTTTCAGTTTTGTCCTCCATACTCCAGCAACTGATGGTTGAAAATAAGAGCACCACTCAGTAAGACGGAATATGGATGAAATTGCGATGGAAGTAGGATAGAAATAGGACAGAAGGAAGAGGCCTGAAAAAACAACAACACCATATTAGGTCTACATAAGTTGCAGAATTTGGTACAAATGGCTTCTCAGATTCACAGTAGTAATAGCAAGCTGTCAATTTTCTTAACTGATTAATCGGAGTAGAACTTCTGGCAAAAACATGAACAGATCAATTTTTTATTCTTTACACTTAAAAATTCCAATCACTGGATAATTTGCATCAGCCACAACATGTCTCCATACTTCACTTAACTCTCAAGTTGATACTTTCAACATGCCTATCCCATAACAAGTCAGTATGTGATACATTACAAAACAAGTGAGAGAATGTGAGGACTAAAAATTGTAGTTGCAAAATCAGAGAAAGTCTTCAACATTCACAATGGCAGCTTCTTCAAGGGTTATACAGCTTGCTACTGGTAGTTGAGCCTGCAGGGCAGATCAATCATTCAATCAGCAGCAATGCACTCTTTGACAATGAAGATCACTAAATGATAGGGTATATGCCTGAATTTCATGATGAAAAATCTCCAAGATTTTACATGTTGATTATGACATCCTGATAATAATAGCTGTGGGCAAACAGGCCAGCATTGATTTAATCCGATAAAAGGAAGATCATAGGATACAGAATAAGATAGCAATAAATTCCAGCAACCTAACTAAATAGATAGCTACTAGCTATAGTAAAGAAGTCAAGCACTTGCTGATTTCAACCGATTAAATGATGACTATATACAATAAAAACAACACATGATAATAACTGCCAGCATTCAATATACCACTTGGATAATAGAGAAATGAGCTGGAGTCCAGACCTGCATGGAGGAATCTATGCGCATTGCTGCAGTATGTATGGCACACCTATAAAGAACTATCCTCAAGCATAGCCTAATAAACTTAATTCTCTAGCTGTACTTGATCTACTCAATTAGTGACTGCATAACAGTAATAACTTGTTCAACTTAGCTACAATATTTTAGTTCCTTTATTACTTGTAATTTATATACCCCTGTTAAGTAACTAGTGCCATAACTGCCACCTGGTTTGTTTCATGGTTGTCAGCGTCTAAGAGATACAATACTTAAGAGATCTAGCTTATTAAAATGAGAGGTAAGAGCCTATTGATGAGGAGGAGACAGTCCAAGACATGTAGATGTAGATGTTGATCAAGTAGGCCAAACTTCCCACCACCCCAAAAAATTAATAATAAGCAAACAATTATAGCTAACCACTACAAATTGAGGAAGTTATCAACTGTCACAATGAAGCAACCAAGAGTGCAACCCTCAACTTTACTATACAGTAGCTATGTTTACAAGTTGTTATAAACCTGCCTCATGATACCTCTGTGTCTCCCCCCCCCCCCCCCCCCTCCCCCCAATAGTAGCTACTTTGCTAAGGCAAAAAAATAAAAATTATAACTTTTGCTCAAACTTAAGTGAATTACGCTAAAAGTGGAAGGTGACATTCTGCAAGTTACTTTACCGCTTTGGATGGATAATTTGCACAGGAAAATTTTTGTGTTTGGGCTATCATTATACAACATTGCAACTGGATGAAGCATAATGCCCCCGGAGTGTGTGAGACGGAAGCGGTCTGCTGGGCAATGGCGCCCTTAATTAGATTGGACGACGTTATGTGCAGAACGGCTGACCCTCACCTTTGACCTCAGAGCGCAGCCGATCAAATGAACTTTGAACCTTAAGCACGTGCGCATGCGCATATGGCTGACCGTCGCTAGCTGCGGGGCTGACGATCTGCGTGGCTGAACATTGCTGCGGGGCTGACCATTACTGCGGTGGCTGACCATCTCTGTGGGGCTGACCATTTGTGTGCCGACAGACCCACCCCAAGCAGCACCTCAATCATGCTAGTACACGTACATGATCACTTGGAAAAATAGCTGTGTACACATCAATATTTTGCAACTGTAGTTTTATAATTATAATACTTGTTCCAATCAAAGGGTGTGGCTTCAATTTTGGGCATGACTGCTTATTCTAAAAGTTGAAGCAAATGTTATACTGGTGACACATATTCTTAAGTCGACAGACCACAACTCCATGAAGTGAATGGAGCAAACTACATGTGTATATATTATGTTATAGTAGCGACAGTGAGAGCAACACAAGTACTTTTCCTGGGTCCATGCATCTCACTCGCCGCCTCCTCCCTTCCCCCCTCTCCCCCACCCCAATTTGTTCATAGAAATGTTTCTCCAATGTGTTAGAGTAAATGGTAGCATTGTATTACTAGTTAAATACAACTTAAGTACGATCGACGTGATGCCTCAAGGCAGCACTAAGAGGTCACTAACTGAAGAAACCTTGAGTACTATGTTAGTCAACTTTATTCTGAAAATGCAGTTTGTTTGTATGCTAGTATAATATTCCCAATGCCATTGACAAAATACTAATGAACTATTCCATAAAAATAAAATACTGTAAATTTCCAGTATGAAGAAACTCTTAAAGAGTTGGATTATGACAGTGTCAGTGATAAGTTTAGTTGTCCTCAATATTCCAGTAGATTTTCCTTCGAACAAGGATTGAATCGTCACTGGAAACGTATCCATGGCAATTCCTTGGACACTCTTGCATCTCAAACCTGTAACAAAGAAGGAAAAGTAATTACATGTTACCAAAGGTCCAGTGCTCCTTTCAGGAACACAATGCTGTTTTCACTACAGTACAGTACAGCACTTGATGTTACACTGCTCATCTCTACTTGATAAAGGTCTCAATAATAACCATTAAATAGGAATGTTTAATTAGAAAACTAAATATACATTATGAATGTAAGAAGGAAAAAAAAGCAAGGAAGTACCTCTTACTAAGATGAATGAAAGAGACCACAATGGCACTTTATATACTACACACATGTACATGTGTAAGTGTATACAATATATGAGTTTGTACATGAGGAAACAGGTGTGACGAGCCCCACAACAAAAACTTTAATTTGTACAGACATAGCAGCAAAAGCTCTACAATTTACTCATGGGCTGATACAATAATTTGTAATAATTGAAACTTAACATGCCATTTGTAATAATTGAAACTTACATGCCACAGTTGTTCATGTATGTGCATGTGATACAGAGAGTACCAGTACTTATGATTGCAACATTGTGCTCATATCTATCAGGATCCTGTACAAATGGCATCAAAATGTTGGATGGCTTCACTAAACTTTGCTCTAATTACAAAAATGGGGTGTTGCTTGCCAGTCAGAAAGTATTCAGATGGACTCCTCTTGTTACAAACAATGCACAAGTAGTTAATTTAAGAGCAATGCAAACAGTGAGGAAGACGATTTGGTATGGGTGGGCTCTAAGTAGTCTCGTGTACCCAGACCCTTTACCAATTGCTGCGCGGGAAAAGGGTCTGGTAGACTGACATTGAGCAGTTTGTTCTTGCTTAGTCAGCAAGTGGTTAACTGTGGTTCAATTAGTGTGGGTGTAAATCGTTAAATTTTTCAGGCGCGTGAATTGTTCAGATCAGTAGGCAGAGCTTGTTCTGTATTGCCATGAAGAAATGTTACTTGTACAAGCATGACAAAGCAACAACTGTATTTTGCTGCTAAGCGAAACTTCCAACTGCAGATATCTTTAAAAAGCTAGGCCAAGTCACTGCTTAGCATAACTAATGGCATCATCTAAAGGAAGAGTTTTGACACGGCTGTTGGAGAGTTGTGCACAGAAATACTACACGCGCAAAAGTTTGAGCAGTCTTATGTCACAGGATATTACATCACCTATTGTTTGTGGTCTCCCCAATTAGCAAGGGGAACTGAACAAACTGCTCAATGTCAATCTACCAGACCCTTTCCCGCGTAGCGATTGGTAAAGTGTCTGGCTACGCGAGACTAGGCTCTAAGGGCAAGTTTTTTTTTGTGGTTTGCAGGTGTTCATGCGAGAAATCACATTTTAAAGTTGTGTAAAAATATTATGCCCCCCCCTTCCCACGCCACTCAAACCATATCTTTGAAAAAATATGCTATTAAAGCTATTAAGTATTTAATTGGTAAAAAAATAACTAAAACTGTTTCTTATCATTTAAATCTCCACAGTGTGTGACCCCTGTACACCCCCACTCCACTTCCATCACCCTGTCACTCTAAGCTCAACTTAATAATTTGACGAGCATATATTTCCTACTTTACCTGGAGATGTAACCTTCAGTAATGTACGTTGTTGTTTTTATGTCACAATGAGTACTGCCTTGTTGACTATCATTTCAAGTGGCTTTATCTTTCATTAATGTAAAAATCAACAACAGATAGTGTATTAATGAAAGATAAAGCCTCTTGAAAACAAAGTGCACCAATTATTAAGGTCACTAATGATTTCTGCATTGTTTGATACCGAAAGGGGGACACACCTTTCCCCCTTCTTTAAACTAAATTCCTCCACCCTCTTCTCTTCCTTAAGCTGAGTTTCCCTTTCTTGTGAGTGAGTGATTTGTATGAGTAGAGATTTACACTTGAGCACAATTTCAGAAGAGAGCTCTGTGAGGCACTATTGCTTGTGAAAGGGTTGAATTATCGTGATTATTTCTCACCAATTGACACGTCTCTACTAGCACTACTAATTTATCCATAATAGTATCACTTGATGAAGTTATTTGTTTGTTGTTGTTGTTTTTCAGTTAATCCAATTAATGGGCATCTGTGTAATTGAGTGAGGAAAAGGAGATCTTAATTAGTAATGCTACCACCTGCTCCTACCCTTTATCCTCTGCTCAGCTTTTCCAAATGTCTCTGCTATAGTTTTGCATTAAGTGTTTACCTGATTCATCTATTCAAATAAACCACCCCCCCTCCCCCTCTCCCCCGTAGTCCCTCAAAGTTTGGTTTTAAAAGCTCCCAATATTTATGATACTGGCAGTGCATTTATTTTCTCTGCTACAGGCTTCTTCAGCCCCAAGTTTAGAGTAGGGGAAGGAACTGAAGTTTGTTAGTGTGTCTACATATGCCAGTATTTGGTCAGGGCTTCATACAGGGGAGGGGGGAGCTGGGCCATTTTAACCAAAAAATATATAACAATTATAAAGGCGGGGTAAATAAAACAATTAAGTGGCATATATAATACAAGTATAGAGTATATTGAAACAAGATTGTTATAATAAGAGAAATAAACTGAGGTGGAACACATCACTGATGATGAAGAATCCGCGAACATTCTCACTAGAGAGATTCAAAGTGAAGATTGCAATCCTATCTGATATACAAAGATCAATGCCTACTTGCAATACAAACTAAATCCCAACTACAAACGTATCAGCAATACTTACACACAGTAGTCTGTATTGAATTTACATTCAAAATAACTAAAATTTATATATGATTTTAAATGAATAACACTGGTGATTGATGAATACGAAGAACATAAGTTAATATTAACACACGAAATCTTTACAATTTGTTACTATTATTATTAGCCCTCAGTGTGCACGTACAAGAGGGACTATCCAGCAAGTTGAGGACTTAATCCCAGCGTAGTCTATTGACACGCACTACACCAAGCAGAAACAGAGTAACTAGTGCAGTGAAGACCCACTAGCGGGTATGGTAGCGTCAGAGTTCCAGTAAGAACAGTCAATGACAGTGTTCTAGGTGATAAATATAAACAAAAAAACGAAACATCACGACGATCAACGGTACACGAAAATAAGAACAAATAAGCATGCGTGAATACTAATGATGAAATAAAGTGTAATGTTATAGTTGTTCTGGCAGTCAGAGAAAACATGAAAGTATGAGAAAACATGAAGCTGTTGGCTTCACATAGGGTACTAACTGTTGTGGAAAAGGTCCCCCTATCGTCACGTCGTAATCATGTGAGCAAATAATTTCTTGCAGTTTGAAATAGTTTTGCTTAATCCTGAGAATTTAACAGAGAGCAAAATAAAGATAGATTGTAAAAAATTCTACTAAACTTTTCTAAGCAGTACAAAACATCATCACCATCTTTACATAAGTATTTTGAAGAATACTACATATGTTGCACTTGTAATACATGTAACTAAACTATTGGTCGCTCAATGTAATACATGTACATTACATGTTATTTCACAAAAATGGGCAATATGCTACAGGAAGATTGGCCTTTCTGATATAGATACAAGACATGTTTGCAGTAACATTGTTAACACATGGTGGAATTCTAATATTAAATTAATTTGCTTCCATCAGCTCAAAGAGTACACAGGCAGCGAGAGAATAATAGGCAGGCAGTGAACCTGAGAATACATAGGCAGTGAGCCTGAGAATACATAGGCAGTGAACCTGAGACTACATAGGCAGTGAACCTGAGACTACATAGGCAGTGAGCCTGAGAATACATAGGCAGTGAACCTGAGACTACATAGGCAGTGAGCCTGAGAATAGATAGGCAGTGAACCTGAGACTACATAGGCAGTGAGCCTGAGAATACATGGGCAGTGAGCCTGAGAATAGATAGGCGGTGAGCCTGAGAATACATAGGCAGTGAGCCTGAGAATAGATAGGCAGTGAACCTGAGACTACATAGGCAGTGAGCCTGAGAATACATAGGCAGTGAACCTGAGACTACATAGGCAGTGAGCCTGAGACTACATAGGCAGTGAGCCTGAGAATACATAGGTAGTGAGCCTGAGAATACCTAAGGAGCAAGCTTAAGAAAACATAGGCAGCAAGCCTGATAGTGTATGCAAGAATAGATAGGCCCTGGGCGTCAGTGCAAGATTAGGTAGGCAAGTCTGATAGTGCAAGATTGGATGGCAGTGAGTCTGAGAGTGCACAGATGCAGTGAGTCTGATAGTGTGAGAATAGGTAGGCGGTGAGTCTGCTGGTATGAGAATAGATAGGCAGCAAGCTTGAGTGAGAGAATAGACAGGCAGCGAGCCTGAGTGAGAGTGAGAATAGACAGGCAGAATCCCGATAGTGTGAGAATAGACAGGCAGCGAGCCTGAGTGAGAGTGAGAGAATAGATGACAGCAAGCCTGCGAGTGAGAGTAGACATGCAGTAAACCTGATAGTGAGAGAATATGAGCCTGATAGTGTAAGACTAGACAGGCGGCGAGCCTAACAGTGAGAGAATAGACGGCCGTGAGCCTGATAGTGCAGAATACATAGGCAGTGATCCTGAGAGTAAGAAAATAGACATGCAGCGAGAGTGAGAGAATAGACAGGTAGAGAGCCTGATCATGTGAGAATAGACAGGCAACGAGAGTGAGAGAATAGACAGGCAGAGAGCCTGATCGTGTGAGAATAGACATGCAGCGAGAGTGAGAGAATAGATAGGCAAAGAGCCTGATCGTGTGCGAATAGACAGGCAGCGACTGTGATAGTGTAAGAATAAATAGAGTGAAGGGCAGCGTGCCCTGCATAGACACTTTCAAAGGGGCCCCGGACAGACCATCACACCTTTATTTGGCGGAAATCTAACTATATGTACTAGAACCGCCTACCCATGCTCTCTATAATGCCACACTGGCAATAGTGTAGTGTGGCTTATGAGTCCCAAGACACATCCAGTACTACAGTTCATTCTCTAATCTCTCTCATTATGTAATCCCTATTTGCTCTGTGCCTCCCTTCTCATGTAACACTCTCATGTCAAATATCAATTACAGCATGCAACCTGACTGATTCAGGAATTTCCAAGCTTTCGAGAATACTGATCACTTTGACAGAGCCAATCTTGGCAATACGGGCATTACTAAATACTGCACATATCTCTAAATCACGAAATCATGCTGCCAACCCTCGCTATGATCAGGCGTAAGCCTTCGTTACAGGTGTGGGGTGCATTGCTGGCTCCCACTCTTCTTATTCGAACCTTCATGCTAAATTTTATGATCATCATTGTCCATTGCATGTTAGTAACTATTGCAACTGTTGGGTAGAGTAACAGCTAGAGTCCAACTCATAACATAACTGTACTAGTTAAGCAAGGCAAATGGACCGGCAGCATGCCCATGTATTATCAAGCCATAGAACTCCTATTTTCAGCTGATTGCATCAATGAAGGCCATTTGATTGATGATTTAGATCCTATTAATCCAACCTGACCTACAGAAAGCTAATTACATAGAGTACAGTAGTGTATATCTCCAGCCCCTTACTATTTAAATAATACCACCACTGATGAGCAGCCATCCTTAGAGAGCTAATAGTGCCGGGTGAACCAGCCATTCTGGCAAGGAAGTAACCGGTAGCTACTAGGCTTAGGCTACAAGCACTGAGAACAGTGGCTATCAGGACTAATGCCCGGATGCCATTGCTCAACATGTGACACTCCACACGTCATCGCTTAGCCAAATGGTCGCAGTATTTGCAGGTCCTCTGCCGACCTTTACCTGGGCTCGGGTGATGTGATGGTGGGCTTAATTAGTGTGGGTAAAACCACTAAGATAATAGCAAATTTTTCTCGTTCTAACAGCCAATAATTATTTCAGCCGAGAATGACTGAATAACCACTAAAATATTTCATGGCACATGAATTATTCAACTCAGTCAGCCATATAGAAATACAACACACAAAAAGTTAGAGCAGTCTTACGTCACAGGATATACCACCTTATTATGTCATCTATTGCTTGTGGTTTTCCCAATTGGTGAGGAGAACTGAACAACTACTTAATGTCAGCCTACCCGCCGCATAGCAGTAGGTAAAGGGTCCAGTAAAGCGAGATTAAATATGACATGATCAAAATAGATCCTAAAGCCTGTCAGGAATAAATAATGTGCTTATAAACTACAAGCCAGAGAAGAGACACAGATGGATAAAATTTGAAAAATTGTTCAGATGTGCCCACACTTGACTGCCATTGCAGGGCTCCTCTAAAAGGTTCTAAAAGAACTAAAACGTTCCGCAGACTGGAATATTTTTTGAGATGTTCCAACTGAGGGAAACCAAGCATTCTACTTGGTACAGCTACAGCTGGTAATTTAGTGATATGAAACTCATAACAACTAATTGACAAAACTGACTAACAGAACAGAACTTGTTATCCTACATATAGACTCCTTGTGTATGTAGAATACATGGAGGTATAACCTCCTAACTAGAACTGAACTAGACACAGCTGATGCCAATGCCACTGAAGGTCATAGATTACACAAAATAAAGTTAGCTGAAATAATAGACATCTTCCAACAGAACAGCCACAGGATCATGTGTTAATGTTACTGCATTAGTCACTCCTTGTTATTGCAATAGTGTTCCCCAGGAATTAAATCGGCAATTTTTGGGAGGCACAAATTCACTTAGGGGGAAATCACAGGTTATATTGCATAAGATCAGCCTTCAGAAACTTGCCAGAGTATGGACTAGCATTCAGATCACTACGATTATCAACATCTTGCGATAGTACTGGTCTCATATACAGTGACATCTGATAACATTACTTGACGTACATATTCACATGTATATTTATTGACACAAACACACACACTTTTGTCCTAGGTGACCACAACAAGCTAGCCAGAGCCACTAATTGCTCCGAGTGTTGGTGATACCTTCTAGCAATGTAGACCTATTGGAATCAATACTTCCTTATTACAAACACACTCTGAGAACACTCACCTTGCCATCACTTCAGCAATGTCAGGTAACTCTATGATCAAATGTTGACACTTCTTGAGCCATCATTCACAGCTAGTCTAAGTCAGAGACATCGAAAGCAGCTTCACCCACTCCATCCCACTACAAGGAAAAGCAATAGAAAAACAAAACACACTGAAGTGAATAAATGCAATCATGAAATTCAACTTGTACTCTGCAAGCTGATCCTACCAAGAAATTGTTAGGAACAGTTTATCAAACTCTAGCTGAGAGGTATAGTCTCTTAAAAATATTCACTAACACGACAGTTCTGGATCTCTAGATTGGAGTCAGTTGTAACACAACAAGAGGTAGAGGCATGCATGAACACATACTGTAGTATAATGCAGAAATAGAACGGTCAAGAAAGTGTGGTAAAAAACCACAACATTAATTTTAGAGGTTAGTGACAGGGAAGAAACGTCAGCTCTATATATTATAGAAGAAACATTCCTACACAGGAAACTAGTTGCACACACAGGCATACACTACTAATGAATGACAGGATTCAGTTTTGATCAATACTCATTCACTGATTAAAAATTTCGGTATCACAAGTTACGACCAAGGATGAAGTGATGGTAAAATAACTTAATTAAGTATTACATAAAGATTCATTATTACTACATAAAAATATACAGCTTCATACTAAAATATATTTATTTTTAATTTCTGTAGTATGTGTAATAATAGTTCAAATGTTTAGGCTCCATGTAGCCTTCATCAGTGACTTTTTAAAAGTGATTAAATAAAATACATTTCTTTTCCCATCCTATTTTAATGTATAAATAAGGCTATAGAAAAAACCCAACTTTGTTTCAACACAGAATAGTATGACATTCACTTCTAACATTCAAATAAACTGAATCAAACCTTCTCTTGCTTGCTGCTCTCACACTCCTAGCACTCTTTCTATCATTACAGATTCCTCACCCCTTCCTACTAATACCTGTATTAGGTAGACATCTATTGCTACTGGACTTAGTACTGCTTGATTATACTGGCTTCCCTGAGGCTCCATCATTACTTTCTATACTTCTAACCCTAAGGAAAACGGCTGCACAGGTAGCTAACTATCTGTCCTTACTTTCTTCTTCTCTACATGGCTAAATTCGCCAGAAGCTTTTAATAGCCTCAAAGGTTGTAAAACAAGAAGCCGTAAACTCCTGATCGAATGGTACAAAAAATTGGTACATAGCAAAAGAAAGTTTTAGCCATTGTCAGAATGAGCAGTCTTTTAGACGTCTTTTGATTACCGTATGTCACATATAGCTTTAATATTGTATTTTTTATGATTCTTTAAGGGTGCTGGCACATAGCACCACGAGTGCACTGTTAATTGACCCAATTGAGCTGCCAAACCACGGAGTTGTAGCCTGTGGTTGGGCGCTTAAAGAAACACAGCGGCGATCTCGTGGCTTTTATTGCGTTATCAAACGTGGCCTGTATCTAATTGTGGTTGGTATGGCTAGCAGAACAGGCACAAAGAGGAAGCAACAGCTTTCTGCAGCAAGGCAGAAGAAAATATGTTACTCCAGTAGAGGTACCTATAGCAAAACATGATAACATTGATATTTTGAACATCATAGTTACAGAATACAATCTGTCAACAGTCATGTTTTGAATCATTCTAAATATATATACTTAATAAATATATTCCATGTAGTGTATGGCACACAAAAAAGAATGGTGCATGGCTGTATATCATAATAAATATTTTTGTTTTTAGTCTAAAATTTATTCATTTTTTTTCGCAGCAAAAAATTACATGTTTTTTTGTTGATAAATCTGATGTACAGTCTCATCTATAATATTGTACAGGTCCCGAGTTGGTTAGTCATGATGGAGGTGACAGAAATCGAGTTGGTTAGTCATGATGGAGGTGACAGAAATCTGTCTGTGCCCTCCAGCGCAGGTCAGTCTGTGCCCCCCAGCGCAGGTCCGTCTGTGCCCCCCAATGCAGGTCCGTCTGTGCCCCTCAGCGCAGGTCAGGTCCGTCTGTGCCCCCCAGCGTAGTTCCGTCTGTGGCCCCCAGTGCAGGTCCAACAGTGCCCCTCAGCGCAGGTCCATCTATACTTTGTGGCTCATGTCCATTTATACCAGCTCACGCAGTTTTCTATAGAATCCAGCACTGATATTCCTGGGCTGACTGATAGTGAGTACAGCACCACCATCTGCAAGTTTCATGTTCCTGAGGCAAAGCCGGCTAATTTTTCTGGATCAGCTGTAGCAGATGTGCCTAGAATTGTATTGAACAACAGTGAAGGTATGTTTAATTAATTTGTTATTTCATTTTCTTTGTCTTTCTTGGGATGAACACGTATATAAAATATATCAAAATTTGAATCTCTCTACTGTGTGTGTATAATGCATCAGGGCTTCACATAGAAGGGAAGTAGCCCTGGAATTTTACTCCCTTAATTATAATCATAGATCTATTCTTATAAATCAATTAATCAATCAATAAATATAATCGTAAAAATAAGTTAATAAAAATAATTTTTAAATTAATTTTTTAATATCACTTACAGTGTCTAACTCTGATGACAGCGAGTTTCATGAAGGATGATGATGGCTTACTTGCAGAGGAGTTTGATAGCACCCTCAAAGATGACTTGATAGACCGCTTGTCCCTGCTCTGTGATGACGACATCAAGTTTCCTCACGATGATGACATGATTTCAACATGCACATCTACTGGCACAGTCAGTTTTTGTCATTCCATGAGCCTTCAGATTCACCATTCTAGCTGTTCATAGAAACAGTACTATCCAGTCTTATCGTTTCTGATCAGTGGTCATTTGTACACTGATTACGCTCGCCTGAGTAGTCTGCTAGGTCTGCCAAGTTGCTCGAGCACTCATAGCCAAGGTGATCCAACCTCCTGGTTCCATCCCCAATATAACTTTTTCCTCTCTGGTTCGGACCAGTCGAAACATTTCTGCTGCTGGAATTATATAAATACATTATAAATTATTAGAGTTGTAATATTAGTTCTAAGGTAACAGGTATCACCTCCGATCTTTTAAAGAGTAAACGGCCACTGTCTGTTGTGTTGCCAAAATTTTTAGAGTGGATTGCAAGTAACATCACTCTAGTCAGTGAAAAAACAGGGATTCCTCACTATTCGGGTATGCAAAAGTATTACCCCCTCTTTTTATTCATTTTTAATCTATTGAAGTTGACATTGAAAGTATAAGCTATAATAAGATTATTTATTATTATTATTATTATCATTATATTACCATTATTATCATTATTATTATTACTATACTACTGCCTACTACTACTATTACTACAACAATTATTAATAATATTATTATTATTATTGTACCACTACTGTTATTGTTATTGCTATTACTGTTGTTATTACCTTACTCTTCCCGATGTACTGGCACTTGAGAGAGTTTTGCTGCATCCATCACTGAGTGGCTGTTTGAAGGAACTCTCCTTTCTGACTTCTCAGATGCAACTGAAGAAGTGGCTTTCCCAAAAGACTCTGTTTATCAAAGCAGCAGCACTCACCAGGTCCTTAGGAAAACCCAGTGTCACACCAACACAAGCCAAGAAGCTGGTTACAGAGGGCTTCGACCAGAGCCTATCGCTTCTCCACCGAACCAGCCTTACTGAGGACGACAGCCTGAAGAAGAGGGGAGTCAGGAGCAAGCCGCTTGGGGAGAAGCTGTTCAAGGCGCTCAGTTCCCGTTAGAAGTCTGCTGTTCGCCGCCTTCTCCATTCATTGTTCCCGTGTTTTGTTTATTTTTTCCAAACCGGCTCTTCTCGGAGCCACTCAACGAAAGATTTCGTTGACAACAAAATGCGCGTATTCCTTAACCGCCCGAAAGGGCGGGGCTGTTATGGAATAAAGTATGCGGACCAATACATTTAGCTTCTGCAAGCTATTTCTTGCCAAAACTACAGAATGACGTATCAGAGCCGTTCTAAATTTGGAATAGAGTTACACAAGACTACTACAAATAAAGTTACAGAGAGAAATTACGTAATAAAGGTACACAACGGAAGTAAAGCGTCAAAGTTTGTCATGAACGAACTGCTGCTGTGCATAATTAGAAAAGTAAATTGAGAATCGGAAAAAGCTTCTGTAAATTTGTCGGGCTTGAGCTCCAAGGTCCGTAGAATGCTTAAACGGGCGCTGTAGCCTTGAACTGCCAACTGTAGCTCCCTCTGTAGGGTGTGAAATTGGAGGGCTCATGCCTTCCGTGTTTCTTGCCATAGGAGTCCAATTTCAGGTAAGCTTGCTTCTGGAAGGGTTCACTTCACAGTCCGCTGCATGGAGTAGGCAGCAAAGAATAGAAAGTATATAAACTTGGGCCATAACAACATAATTGGTTTAGCTAATGAGTTTGCGTGGGCGGATACGTATCCGGTGTGCCAGCACCCTTAAAGTGATCGACTTCCGTGGCTGCATTAATGCGGCCGCTATTGTTTTTGTTCCCCATTTAACTTCAATAAATCCACCTGATATGAATTCTCACTTCAAATAAATGCTTCGCCCAGACATCTTGAGAACTAATGTGGAGTTGTTGACTGCAGCTACTTACTTACAAATTTCTATATACATAGTGAAGGCCTACTATAAAAGACATCAGCTGTGTTCAGATATCGATATAGAAGCCGTTGACTTCCATCCCATCATATTCATACTTGATTATTAAAGTTCAAACCACTAGTCATACCTAAATGTTTTTTAATCAAACATTTAGGCTGCTATTAAAAAAAACAACTTTGAACTTTAATAATCAAGCATGTTTATACCTAGTCAAACAAATATTATCCAAGAAATCCCATCATATTGAACTGCTGCACACTAACCACTGTCAATACGATAAATATATCTCTGGCCAACTCTTAGACACACTTCTGAGGATCTCATGACCCATACTGATTGTAGACAAGTTCAACACCCTATTATCCCTATCATCATTAGGGCTCTTCCGGCTTGTCACCCAAGGGGGAGCTAAGTTAGACAATGTGAATGGGGGGGGGGGGGCAATCGACATTAAAAAGTTAATCATGCAATACACCTTATAAGATGTAATTCTGTGTCAAGACTTAGAATAAAAATTTCCCCCCTCTCTTTTTTTGTTTTTGTATTATTTATTTTTCCTACTTAGCCTTACACCTTAGCCACTGTCATCATGTATACCACTGTTAATTAAAAATTGCCAGTACACTAATGGGAAAACACAACAACACAATCTCACTAAAGTACTAGGGAGGTGGGGGGGGGGCATTTCATTAGTTACAGTGGCCAAGTGTTTACTGCCACTCCTGACGATAATAAGGAACATGTATATGAAGAAAACCAAAATGAAACAGGTTTTGAGTTTGTTCTCTCAGACTATTCCTTGTCAGATGGCGTATTGTCACAGCAATTTCTAAATCTAATAGTACGGCACGTAAATTGCCCATTCAAAATTGTGTGGGAAAATCACTCTTCAATTGAAGTCGCACAGAGAAAGTGAAATAGCACGTAACTAAGTGAAATAGCACGGTAACTAAGTGGAAACTAAGTGAAATACCACATAGCTAAGTAAAATAATACGGATAAGTGTGCACGCATGCAGTATTAACCTTGGAAACGTACAGTTGGAGAGATTCTAGTTGGAGACAATGTCATTCTGTACCACAGAAGCTCTACCCATATTAGACGGAAAGTTTTCAACATTTTAAGGAGCAATAGGTTGAAATCGAAATTCCAGAGGAATCTAACTGAAATACAAAGATAGTGAGTGACTGATACAGTGTAGCTACAAGTGCAAATGATAAAAAAAAAGAAGATGGCCTACTATTAGCGAGTGACAGCACGGGTAACCTGTACTTTTGGGATCAATAGCACTCGTAAAGCAATTGAAATAGCACTCTCTCAGTACTATTTCAATTGCTTTACGAGTGCTGTTGATCCCTAATAGCACTGTTACCCATGCTATTACTCATTATTCGATAACCCACACTTTCAGCAATGAATTGGCAGCAGAAATGATTAGTTCAGACAGTTACATGCTTTCCAAGTTTGGCGGGGAGAGGTGTTTAAAGAAAACTCTGTTTTTTTTTGTCATGTCAAATAATTTGCAAAACTCCTAAATACAATTCATTAGCTATCTATTAAACACTACACATCACAGTATTTAGTACACTTACTTGTTATCACATAGCATAAGTGAATTCCTGCCATTGCAGTCCTCTTCTCCTTTATCATCACTCACGTGTAGCACAAATACAGCCTAGCCAACAAAACGAACCACCTCCTAAATCAATCTTGCAGGGTCACCAAGGACAACTTTCCACAAAGGTCGAAGGTGACAGATAGCAACAAGAGCGCGCGCAAAGACATCGCGTGAGGTCAAAGGTGAGGGTCAGCCGTTAATTCTGCACATAACGTCTTTCAATTAGATTGTGGCGGTGGGCGCGGTTACTTATAAAACGGAAGCTGTCCGCGCCCTTAATTCCTCAACTCCTAAACTGTACAAGCTACAAGAGAACTAAAAGGTAAGAGAATGTGAAATTATCTTAGCCAGCCCTTTGTTAGGTCGGGAGTGGATGGAGTGGTTGGGGACTGTGAAGGGAGTTTGTGAGACCTGCCCGCACTGTCTTAACTGGCCTAATACTAGTGGTGGTATGCTTCAGCACAAATGGCGAGCAATCCTTGTGCACAAGTGGTTCAAACAACGGGTGGTTAATTTGATCTGATAAAAGTTGATTTTGTAAGCAAACATATCAAAATGATTACATTTATTTAGTTTGTCTGGAGTTAATGTCTTAGCTCCTATTCACCTGGTTTGTCTGGAGTTAATGTCTTGGCTCCTATTCACCTAGTTTGCCTGGAGTTAGTGTCTTAGCTCCTATTCACCTAGTTTGTCTGGAGTTAATGTCTTAGCTCCTATTCACCTAATTTGCCTGAAGTTAATATCTTAGCTCCTGTTCACCTGGTTTGCCTGAAGTTAATGTTTTAACTCCTATTCACCTAGTTTGCCTGGAGGTAAAGTCTTAGCTCCTATTCACCTAGTTTGTCTGAAGTTAATGTCTTCACCTAGTTTGGAATGGCATCATTAAATTTCTTTTAATGATATGGATAAAGATCGATAAACCAAAAGATTTCATTTAGGCAAGTATGAGACTGGGTTTACTTACAAGCTAACGCAAAAATGTGTGGTACAAAACAGCATAGGTATGTCCACACGCATATACTATATACCAACACATATCCCCGATTCTCAAGGGTGTAAACCCCCACTAACCTGCCTAAGTGAGATAGATCACTTTAACTAAATATCCCTAACATGTAAGGAAGATTCCAAAGTTTATCTCCTCACATCTCTCCACCATTGTGTACAACTATTAATAACATTTACTAGGCTTTTGTAAGTCCACAAGAAGCTGGAATAGCTAATCTATTTGGATATCGGATGGGCAAATTTTAAGTGTTTATGTAATGTATTTAAGACAAAGAATAAATCATTATGTGATTATCCTGTAATTTGAACTCCATCAGTCATGCTAAGTGAACTGTGTAATCACTAGCAAGTGTCATGTCACTCAGACTCCCTGGATGTATTTGCAAACTTGGAAGGCATTAGCATAAACTGTTGTTGTTGTTCTCTACCACTTGGTTTAGTTATATCAGTGTGCTGACCCATGTATTCATGAATACATCGTCATTGTGAAGATGCTTTACCAACACATCTCAGCTTTATTCATGATAATGTACACGCAATTGTCGTTGTCATTGCTATTACCAACTCAGCTCAGTTACACATTATTTTTTCTTTGCTAGAGTTGAGCATTAATTGTTTGATTAGTATAATAAAAGGCGAGATGAGAAGTTATGGATTTCAGCATGACATTTTGTGAATTTATCTTCACCATATTGTTTTGGTAATTGTTCTACTGTGAGTTTGCTTCTTAATACTTATACAATTTCGTACATTTACTTCTCGATGCTACTCTGTGTCTATTTCTGCAGTAAATTATATATTTAGCTTTTAGTCATTGGAATTGGTGCCGCATGCATACAATTAAATATTTATGAAGGCAAGGTTCAGTGATGGGATTTGGAGTAATCTGTTTTATAATATGATAGTACAGTGGAACATCGACTATCCGAATATCAGTCATCTGAAACATCAATTAACCGTGAAAAATACGTCGTGCCCATTTAATGGTAGATATTTCAGTCACTTGTTTTTTTGTTGCAAAAGCGGCTACGTTCTGATTTTCATGTGGAGGCAAATTGAAAAGCTAAAAGGATTGCTAAAAAGAAAAGTGCATAGTACTTTTGGGTCCATAATTATCAGTAGCTGCAAGATTTTTTTCCTCTTCATTATTTTGCTTTTAATTTGATGATAATTATGAACAATTGTATTTTACAAATGTCCCAATACTCAATTAGTTGGATAGACATTCCACTGTATACTCTCTCACTGCATTATTTTCCAGGGAGATGTTCATGCTTATTTTATATTCTTATGTGATAGTATAGATATATACTTCTAATAAGAATGAGTAGTCTCCCTGGTGATAGTTTATCTGTCAAGTTGGATCTATTTTGGACAACGTAAGTGTAGAGATTATATTTTGTGTATTGTACTATTATTATCATTTTATACCTCAAATGTTGCTGTCTTCCTTCTATAGACTTTATATTGGTTGCATTTGTATAGCTTTTTTGAAATACATATTGCAATAACTTTTGGAGAGATATCCTTACTAAACTAAACTACTTTATATTATTATTATTTGGACTCTACTGGATTCCACTTTAAAACATTGCCACTATATTGAGTACAATAACAATATTGTCCCCGCATTGTTTTTATGTGAGTATAAATAACAACTCATGTTTTTCTAACAGATAATGCATATGAAAATGTTACATATTTCGAATACTATTGATTTAGTTTTAGTAACAGGACTATAGTATAGCCAATTATCATATTAATAAAGTATAGCCTCTCTGGTGTCATTCAGTCTCTCATTGCTCAACTATTACCACTTCAAGCTATTAGCTACCACTTCAAATATGTGTTTAAATTTTGGGCTCCATATATTATATATCTGCTATTTGTGATTATAGCTGTAATACTGGTACTCAACTCTTCAGCATAATGGTTTCCATTTGGTTGGCTATGTTTCTTTGTACTCTGAAGAAAATCCTTCAAGAAAAGAATTCTTGAATTTCCCAGGGATTTTCAAGCAAGCCACCAGATGATATTTTTACTACTTTTTCCTATTGGAAGTTCCTTGAGTAAGTATTGCTATCAATTTTAGAGCTCATAATAAAAGTAATTTCTGTTTTACTTTTTGTAATATAACCGGCTACATTTGTAAGTAGCACGAAAGATAAATGAGTTAGTTGTTACATGTCCCTTCTTTATTAAGTGCTGTTTGTTGTTATGCACCTGTTTTCTTCCCAGGATTCAGCACTTTCTATTAAGTGCTCCCTAAGTCTGGTCAAATTTGACCTCCATTACAAAGTTACAGTTGTGACATGCCCAACACTCGTGGCAGTAATGGCAGAGTTAGCAGAGATAGAGAGTTGAATGTCAATGTTAGAGAAATCTAACTACAATTCAACTGAGCCATACCAAAGTATGAGGTCTCAGTTATACCTGGTAGATAATCCATGGTTCCCACATAACTGGTGTAGCAAATTGCTGCCACCTAGTTTTCCATTTTATCAATGTAAGAAATACTTGTAACAAACACTGAACAATAACAAAACTGAACCTAGAAAAAGCGTAGAAGCTGAGGCATACTGATTCATCAGGAAGAAGAGAGCTACCATTAGTTATTCTCTGAATACATGGGAAGGTAAAGGGGCTAAACAAGATGGTTTTGGATAGGATAATGATGTTTTAATTACATATGTTGAGGATGGACTAAAAGAGTTGAGGGTGTTGCCGTATATAGATTGCGGAGTAAGATTTTATTTAGCTCATAAACATACTTGTCATTCTAGCGATGAAAGTAGCATGGTTATAGGGAACTGGGTCAGTGAGGGTTGTAGTGGACACTTATAATAATCAACTAACTCTCTCACATTCATTAATGGACTTCACCTCATAGTCCGTGAATGAGGCCCCATACAGAAAGTGGGAAAAATGCTGAATGGATGCCACCACAGCTAACGCCTCCAATTCAGTGGCAGAATATCTACGCTCTGGTCCCCGGAGTTGGCGACTATAGAAAGCCACTGGGAGCTCTTCTCCATCTCGAATGACATTCAGAACTGAGCCCACACCAACACTAGATGCATCTGTGTGTAACTGGAATGAATCTGACAAACATGGTACAGTAAGAACACAATGATTACAGAGACACTTACGTAAATGAAGGAAGGCCCCAAGCATCTCTGAGGTCCACTCCACAGTTCCTGGTGCCATGCGTTTGATCGCAGGAGTCAATAAAGCAGAATGGTCAGCAAAATTTGGTATGAATCTGCGATAATATCCGACGCTACCAAGAAACGCCCGTAGGTCACGCTTAGTGAAAGTTTGCTTAAAGTTAGCCATAGCTTCCACACGATGATCTGGAACGGCTACCTTCCCACAGCCAACTCGGTGTCTGAGATAGTCTAGGTGGCGCCGTCCCCATTGGCACTTCCCAGGTTTGGCAGTGAGTCCTGCCTCCTTCAAAGCCTCCAAAACACTCTTTATATGCTGTAAATGGTCAGGCCAACTGTTGGAGTATACAAGTACATCGTCTATATATACCGCAGCGAAGTCAGCACACTCCCTCAAAACAGACTCCATCAAAGCTTGAAAGATTGCCGGAGCATTTCTCAGGCCAAAAGGCATTCGCTTAAAACGATATTTGCCCCAAGGTGATACAAATGTAGTGAGATCTTTTGAGTTTTCCTTCATCTGGACTTGATAGAAGCCCTTAGAGAGGTCCAGCTTTGACAAGACATTTGCTCCTCCTGCTCTCTCCAACACATCGTCAAGAGTCGGTATGTACTGCTGTACTTGTGGTGTCACTGAGTTTAACCTCCGATAATCAACGCAGAGGCGAACTTTACCATCCGACTTTATGACGGGTACACATGGTGAAGCCCAGGCACTCTCTGAAGGCTCTATAATATTGGATTCTAACAAAATGTCAATCTCCTGTTTAACCCCATCTTTGAGTCTATCAGGTATACGATATGGCCTTTGAGAAATAACCCGAGTCCCCTCTTCAATGTCTATGTTCATCTTAGATACTGCGGTTTCACCAGGTACATCACTCATGACTGATTGAAACCCACTAAGCACATTTAAAAGTTCGCTTTCGTTAAACCCATCACATGCATCGTCCATCAGGAAAACATTCCCATCATCCAAGCCATGATCTTCTGCAATAACCGTCAATGCACACACTTCCAATTCACGCTCCTTAAACTTTTTTACCATATTAACATGCACTACTTTATTCCTCTTTTTACCATCCACCTCTCCAATCAGATAATTCACTGCATTAAGTTTCTTCAATACTAGATAAGGACCCTCCCAGGAATCGTCGAGTTTAGCTGCCATCCCAGGTATCCTACATAACACCTTGTCACCTTCACTGAGCACTCTTTCACATTTACCCTTGTCATAATAAGCCTTTCTCTTTCTGCTCTCTAACAAACCGTTTCTGACAGCAATATCACGCAATATCTCTAACCTCTCACAAAGCTCCTCAACCCAAACTCCCACTGCTAGATTTTCACCAACTTTCCCTCTCCAACCTTCATATATAGCATCTAGGGGTGTCCTGACATGCTGTCCATAGACTAGTTCAAATGGACTAAAGCCAGTTGTGCGGTTAGGGGCTTGTCTTAATGCAAAAAGAACAAAGGGAATTTGCTGTACCCAGTCTAATCCCAAGTCCCTCGCCTTCCCCAGCATAGCTTCTAGGGTTGCGTGAAGACGTTCAAGCACACCATTTGTTTGAGGGTGGTAAGCTGTGGTGTGAAGTTTTTCTATCCCCAATAATGACGCGAGTTGCTTAGCTAAAGCACCAGTAAATTGAGATCCCCTATCTGTCAATATTTGGTAAGGTAAGCCCATCCTGCTAAATATTTGAATAGCTGCTTCAGCTACAGACTTCGCCGTTATAGACTTAAGGGGTATGGCATCAGGCCAACGTGTAGCCATACATGCCGCTGTCAATATAAAGCGAGCCCCACCCCTTCCCTGAGGCAAAGGGCCCACAAGATCAAGAGCTATCTGCTCAAATGGTTGGGACAAAATTGGTCTCTCTATCATCAATGCTTTTTTCTGACCAGTCTTGTTGTTTCTCTGGCATTGTTCACAGGATTCACAATATCTTTTAATGTCAGTGTTCATTAGAGGCCAGACAAAATTACGTTTGATGATGGTAACTACTTTTCTGTGGCCCAAATGACCAGTCTTATCATGAGCAAGGTGAATTAAATTAATCCTTCTATCTTTCGGTACAACTATAGTCTCTGTAGTACCATAAGCAGTATTAATACACCTTTGCATAAGCAACCCATCATCCCAATAATACCCACGTTCGCCCTTATCAGCTAGATCTCTTAAAGGTTGTAGAGTGGGGTCTCCTTTAACTTGTTGAATAAACTCACTCCGATCACTTCCCTTCACAACACAACTAAAGTCCAGTGCATCCGCCTCTCCTTCAGCTCCCATAGACTTCCCTCCTTCTTCCTCAACTTCTGCTAAGGCCTGCTCATCTGCTAAGATCGACTCATCTTCCTCACTTGCTGTTACTACCTGACAACTCTCTTTCTCCAACAAATCTAAGCTCTTACTCCCTGCATTTTCAAGTTCCATACACACTCTATCACTCTCCTCCTCGCACTCTCTTTCTTTTCTCTGATGTCTTGTCTCTACAGAATTAACTTCGAAAGACTTTCCCCTGAATTCACACATTATCTCCCATGCTTCCCGATCTCTTAAATCCACTGCCAAAATTCCTTTACCATCCAAATCCGACCCCTTAACCAGGGCTGCCTCCCCCTTCCAGATATGTTTCCCAACACATAGACTAATCTTAGCTAGCTCAGCTTCATCCACCCTACCATTGTAACCTTTAAGATGTACCTTATTGCCAGTCCTTGCAGCTGGAGGCACCATTTCTTCTGGAACTACTGACAGTTGTGCTCCTGTGTCCAATAAAAGGGGTAGTGGTTGATCATAGAGTGTAGCATCAACGGAATTTGTGTGGCCATTATTGAGAACAGAAACCTCAGCCTGTTTAAATGTCACTCCAGTCGACTTTTCGGGCTCCTTCTTGACGTCAGCATTGTTGTTGGTATTCTTAGTGGGGCACTCTGGACTCTTGTGTCCCATAACACCACAAGTGAAGCATCGTGGCTGAAAGGAATCGCCTCGTGACTGATCCAAAGAGGCTGGGTTACTGCGGCAATCAAATGCTCTGTGTCCCGGCTTGTGACATTTGTAGCACACAGGTTTCCTGTACTGGCTATACTGTGAACTCCAACGTGACACATCGTCCTTCACAATGCAGCCTCTGGTTGACTCCCAGGACTGCAAAGCTGCCCGCAAGTCCTCCTTGGACTTAATTTTCCAGCAATCCAGATGCTGTTGTCCTTCAACACTCAGGAGTGAACGAACTCGAGCAATGCAAATCTTAATTACTGCATCTTGGACTGTAGCAGCACCTCTCACGGCTCGGTTGATCAGCCTCTCCATCATCTGAAGGAGTTGAGATGACGATTTATCATAAATATCCTTTGGGCGCAATTCAAAGAGTTGCTGTCCTGCTTGCAAACTTGTTTGCCCAACTCTATCCAAAAGTCTGTCCTTAATATCCTGGTAAGAACTTGAAGGATCAGCTTGCAGGTCACCAATGTGATCCTTCAATGCTGGGGTGAGCCGTGGGGTAACCAAAGATTTCCATCTGTCACGATGAATGTTTGCCTGAACAAACTCATTCTCAAGACCTTGCAAATATAATTCTAAGTCGGTATCGTCAGTCATAGCTGGAATCTTTTCAATGATTTTCTCTGCCTGCCGTTCTTGCCGCTCTGTTCCAGCTCTAGACTCCCTTTCACGGTCTCTCTCTTCCACTCTTTCTAGCACCGTAGCCATCATGGACATAACACTAGCAAGGGAAGGTTCTGCCATGACAATGCTGTCCCTTCCTTCAGGAGCAATTGTGGAGTCAGAAACTTGAATAGACTGCTCAGGGTTATTATCACTTTCACTAAGGCTGCCTCGAGATCGTAAGGGATACTTATGCCGTCCACTTGCCTCCTGTTGCCGATTCAAAGAGCGACTGGGATCGGAAGAGCACTGTAGTAGTTCAGTAGACTTTATCTTGGGGGGCATAGGCACCAGGTCCTGCTCATAGACCCGAAGACACCAGGGACCTGCACAAATAAAGAAAACAACAATTAAGAGAAAGTGATAAATGAGCAAACAAAACAATATGAATAAATATTGCACAAAATAATGATACACATTTAAAGAAACAAATAACAGTTCCAACGTTCTCGCTAACAAATTGATAACCGTCAGGCGATAATCCGGCGAAGCCAACGAAGTTAATTAACCATACAGTAGGATGACAATCTGCCTCTCCTCACAAAGTCGATCGATGGTGATGGGGCGTTTCTATTTTCTCCGGACAGAGTCGGACCACCGCTGCCGCCAGTTGTGGGGGGTGTAGGGATCAGGACTGCTTATTGAATCCAAGTTTAGCTGGAGCCTAGGTGACGTCCCAGTCCCAGCAGGTACGCTGCCACCAGAATCAGTCTATAGAGTCGGGTCTTCCTGTCGTTATCACCCAGAAGCCTATCTATTACCCCTAACTAAGCCCGAAGTCGTTCAGGAAGTTATACTGAGGTAATTAAATATATTAGCCAAGGTATACAGTAGGTGCAGGATCTGACACAAGCAAAGACTAACTGAAAAGGAGGTTGGACTATATGTGAATTTATAGCCAACCACCCCCATAGTGATACATAAAAGGAATGCTCATGCCCAGTAGGCAACCATGTGTGTGTGTGGAAATGTTCTAGAATGTTCTTTCTTTCAGTTATGTGCATGTGGTGAATATGTGCTGCTGGCTAGGCGTGAACCACTAATTAGTGGCATAGAATACATCAGTGCCTGCCATGAAACAAAAATACATAAACAAAACAATAAAGTTCTTTAATGAGCTTGCTCTTCCTTGTGGGTGGTCCCACAAATATAGACATAAAATTACAGGAAATCTATGAATTTAGAATAAATTCTGAGTAAAGGACTTAATGATGATATTGGTCCCTAAGGTCAACAGGCATGCAATGAATTTTAATGGAATGGGCTCAAATAGGTTATTATAGTGTGTCCAAGTTAGGTTGACAACACATAAAAACTTTGACAATTTTAACAGGATAGTTGCACATCTGAAGTTTACCCAGTTGACAACCTCGTGCTGGAGCAAGTTAAGATGTCAACTCAATATGCTCCAAAATCGAAGGGTCGTGCAAGTCCAGACTCAATACAAAGTTTACAAAAATAGGAAAAAATCAATTTCCACTTTACATGTGCCCGAATTTAGTCATGCAGTTTGGCTCAATTGATCACATGAAAATGTTTTCCTTAAGCTCGTTAAAGAGAGCTTGTCTCTTCTCAAGTGGCTGCTTTTGCTTTTTTAGCCGTTTGCTTTGTTCCAGTCTGAGCCGAGTGCACATGTACACAGAAACATGTTAGACGAAGTCATCTGTTGTAGCTCAAGGGCTCAGTACGGTGTGATGTGTAGGTAGATTTAATTGTCCGTTTTTGATGCCAACTTTTTGGCCTATATTTAGCACGACTTGGATGTAAGAAAACACCTTTCTTTTATGGACCATGATTGGGAATCTCCAAAATAATATGCTTGTCGGTCAGTGATAATAATGATGATGACAGTGATATGTGTATTCATGAATAGTTCCTGAACTAAATGGTAAGTAAAGAATCCTCATTTGCTGAATGGAAAGCATCATCACATTCAGTAGAAGGTGAGAAAATGAGGGCTATTGTACCTAAAAGCAGGTGGAGTCGACGAGGAAAAACGAAGCATTTCAAAAGATAATGCAAAACTTTCAAAAGGGATAGTGGAAAGTTTTAAAACATGGAAGTTTCAAAAGGGAAGGCAAAACTTTTACAGAGCATACATTGTAAGTCCCCACAAAGCCAGTTCACAATCACGATAGAAGGACAGATAGCCTGAGAAGCAGGAGAGATAGACATAGGAGGAGAAGGGACTCCATGGCTCGTGAAGAAGGAGCTGAAAAAAGGAAAGGAGGGGCATAAGAATATGAGATAGTTCAGGAAGAAAGAGAGAAGGAGAGGGAAACTGATGTGACTAAATCAAGCTGTAGGGGATAGTAATAATGGATAAAAAATTATCTTATGCTACAGAAAGTTATTACATCGAGCGCCACTGTTTGGTGGAATACTTGCTATAGTATGTCCAAGTTGAGTTGGCAATAAAAATTTGAATAAGTACACCCGAGTAACTGCCCTCTTATAATGTGAACATTAATTTACACGCATGTCAATTACTATTAATTCACATTAGTAAATTGCTTCCTGTTATTACTAAATGCATTCCTCATTTACCACACGCTTGTGGTTGTGCCAACTCAATTTAGACATACTACTCTCTGGCTCTTTTTATGTGGTCATGATGCTCCAAATATGAGCTTACATTTTCCAATTGTTTCTTTGAAGCTCTTCAACTTTGGTGACGGAGAAAACAAATGGGTTGTCATCATTTCATCTTCTCCTGTTGATTAAAAAAGCTGGATTCCCTATCTCAGTCATTTATGGAGCTAGTTGACGGAGGTTAAAAGCGAATAACTGAATTTTCATAACTTTTCAATAACTGAATTTTCATTCGGGAAGTTAGAGCAAGGGTTCGCTAAAATATCACACTTTTATTATGCACAGCGAGTATGTTGTGCAAGCACAACTTGCCCTAGATCCACCCCTTTCCCGCTTTAGCGATTGGTAAAATTCTGGCTACGCGTGACTGGGCTGTGGGTTAGAAATACACTTCGTCTACCGCCTCTGTGGACCCGAGATTCCGTCTGTTGTCCGGAACTCGGAAGGTCTGCATCTCAGAAGCTCTTAATATACAATTTTCAATAGGAAATCCATCTGTAGTTTTGTGTTTGTCCACTGTATTGTGGTTGTCTGTTTTTCGGAAGGTTTGTTGAACGAAGTCCGACTGTATTGTAATAGCAATTTTTCTCTTTTTAACAGCCAATATTGTTAATTAAAACTTAACCCGATGTTTCGACTCTTTAGGGGTCAAGTGAGGTCTAACTCTCCGTGGTGATGTAATACACAATGTAAACAGCAAGATTTCTAGAGGTAACATTTACTATTTATATACAGGTGGGTGATTTGCACGCAGCATAGACAGCCAGCATCCTGGAAGCTCTAAACCTATGTCTCTGTTAAACTTGTTGTTGTCGGGTGTCATCTGTATTTGTAGAGCTTCCTTGATCTTTAACTCACAATTCTTACTGGTTCTGTCTACAACTCTCACAGCTAAAGCCTGAATGTACACATCAGTGTCTCCTGCATCAGTTACTACCGGATCGCTGTAACCAGCACATCTAAGAGCTATAGCATAGTAGTATCAACTTCACCTTCACTCAAGCTGTCCTTAGTCATCCCAGGTGACGAACTCATGCACTCCACTTACTGCGTAGACTAGATTCTGATTGACTTAGGAAGTTCTGAGATCTAGCCTTGAGACTTTCTTGTGGCAAGCACTGCAGTGAATTGTCATGAATTTGCAAATCTTTGGAAACATGTTAGCTGGCTTAATGTATACATTGGGTGTGGCACCTTGGCCAGAATATGCATGCTCAATCTTATCGGTCAAGTGGAAAGCAAACAAACTTCTTGTAGCAACATACTGATTGTGTGCAACCTACTAGTCTCTACACATACATGCTGGAATGCATTCTTTGTACAGCATTGGCTACTGCTTGTACAAAGAACGTGATTCAGATTCAAGGTCAGAATACTGATGGCTAGTTTGTTAATTTTCTATTTGCTTCTACTGCCAAAGCTAGATCTCTTTAGCATGTCTAAATTTGATATATCTACAAGTTGATAACTCACATGAAGATATTTGCCATGTGGTCTGAGCTAGGCAGAAGTGTTCTCTTCAAGTCATTCCTTATCCAGTTTTAGCCATATCACCTTTAATTAACATCCTTGTTTTTTTTCTGTTTTCTCGTAATGAACATTTTTAATGCTAATGTTAATGAAAAAACTTAATGAAATTATTTTGATAACATTGGCTATGTGCTTACTGTCTAAATGAACAATGTAATATTTAATTGAATCCTAAGATCAACTTATTAGAAATCTGTTGTTTAATACTGTAGCTAACAAATACCATGAGCACAAAGTTACTTATATGAAAATTTACTTTAATATAGTATTTTATGAGATGTAAAATTAGTACTGTGATGCTATAATAATGTAAAATCATTGTAACCAAATTGTATTGGTATTTATATGCATTTCCGGTTTTAGTTATTGCAACCAAATTGTTTAGTATACACTCTGGCTATGATTATATTAGCTAGACTTATTGGCGAGCGAGCGTAGCGAGCGAGACACTTACAGGGGTAACACAATCGAAAATTGGGGATGTTTGTTTATTTATATATATGTTTGGACGTATGTATGTCATTTTGTACTTTGACCCTCCGTATTTTTGTGTTCGCTCGGCGTTCGACCCCGTCCCAAACTTCACTAATCAGAATCCTCTGGTTTAGCGACCATTACCCGTATCACCTTAGAAATTGAATTGTTTACCGCTTTGAATTGTTTGCGGGTGCAGTTAAAACGCAAAAACTTATGGGAGCTCCATTTCTATTCGAGTTAGTGGCGGTGGTAAGTTAATACGCTAGTTGTCACAGTTATAAGCCCTACTCAACAGCATTTACTTGAAAATCCATTGTCCACTAGACGAACCACAAAGTTAAGCCTTGCGTAGGTATGTTCAGTTGTGTGAAAGTATTGTTCGTTACAACTACTATTAAGAATATCACAAAGAAAATTTTAAATAACGTGACTCGATTTTGTTGCTTCTTTTTCAATTCAAAAAGTTGCGGGGAGCGGTTACTATGGCATTGAAACCCCTTTACCGCATATACTTAAATTAAAAACTCGACTTTATTTTAGTAGCTTGAGTGTTAGTTGTTAAAATCAATCATTTAACAATAGTGTAGTTTAAGGCTCGCTCGCCATTTGTGCTCTAGCACACCACTAGTTACATTTAGAATTGGACTCCAAGCATACTTTGAACAATGCTATAATAGAATTCAATTGTAAGTGTATTTAATATGCTATTGTTCGTAGAAAACTACACTATATTTTTTCGAGCTCTTCATCCAGATGATAATATTCATAAATCTGAACTACAAAAAGATACAATAAAGATAATTGATGAATTCAGTCAAATTCGTGATGGCTTGCACAAGCATATTAAATCTAATACAGAGGCCATTGATGACCTACGATGGACTCTACAAGATTGGATACACTGTGGAACTATTGAGAAAAATGATCGTTTTCAAAATATCACCAAAGATGCATTGGAAGATTTTAATTTCAGTAGATTATGGCGCATATTCTCCAGCTACTGTTCGTTCTTTAATTACAGGCTTCTTGAACGAGTTATATCAAACACTGATTATGAACATGGCACGTTAATGATAGATAATTACAAGACAAAGTTTGCTGATTATATCAAGAGAAGAGTAACTCAGTGTCCATCAAACATCGGAATGAAAGGGAAAGATCACATTGAATTGTTTGTTAAGCTAGACAAGCCTTATGCCAATTGTAGAATGGAGCATCTCAAGAAACTGGGTGAAGACATTTGCAAGATATTAAAATCTGAACCAGAGAAGTTACAACTAGAAGGAGTTCAGAATGGCTGTATATGCGTTACTTTTCACTTACACAAGTCAGCAGTACCAAATGGCTTCTCTTTAACAAGACAACAAATTCAGCAACTTAGAAGTCTTCGATATGATACTGCTAAAATACTGAAGTTAGTCTGTAGAGGAGAACATTATCCAATTAATGCTCCACATGACAGTAAGTCAGATTTTACTCTATCCCATTATAGCTACATTCTAGACTAGTATTTAACGATAACATCATTTGTATATAGAGAATGATTCAAATAATTTATCTAAAGAGAAAGTGCCAAGTCTGGTAATATATATATTTGAAGTTGTAACTATTTGAAATTTTGTATTGGGATTTTTTTATTGTTTCTATAGAAAGAGCTTTTAACATCTGTGTATGAATTTCAAGATATGTGCCATGAACATTCAATGCTACTTAAATGTGACTCAACGATACACATGGCTGCATCCAATGGAAATCTGGGAGCTTTAAAGATTTTAATAAAAACATCAGATTACTCTGTCACTCAATTAGATGAAGATGGGAATGCAGCAATACACTGTGCTGCACTGAATGGACATTTAACTATAGTCAAATATCTCATAGAAGAATGTCAGGTGGATCACACTACACTGAATGCTAATAAATGCTCACCTCTTCATCTGGCTGCTGCAAGAGGGAATTTAGACCTGATTGAATATCTTGTGAAAGAGAAAGATCTTGATCCATTATCTCCAGATATTTATGGGTGGACTCCAGTACATTATGCCACTTCAGCAGGTCATTTGGAAGTAGTTCAGATGTTATCAGAAAGTCCAGATACTAAACAACACTTGATGGAAAATACACTAAGTTTCAAAAGCATTGAATACAACATTGCACACATTGCCATTAGTGAAGGACATTTAAATATAACTAAATACATTATGTCTATCAATGCATCCATTGAAGATTCTTTGTCTTTGCTATTATCAGTTTATCACTTCAGTATAATGAATTATCTGTTAGAAAACTTCAAATACACTCAATTGAGTAAACAGTGTGCTCTATTTACTGCAGCTGCTGCAGGCAAAGTAGACTCAGTTGAGTATTTAATTGATTCTCGCAGTTGTGATCCTTCTTTAAGAAATGATCTTGGTAATACTCCACTTCATGTGGCAGCAGCTCATGGACAACTCAATGTAGTAAAGTTCCTTATTGAGGAAGAAGGCAATGACCCAAATATAGTCAACAATTGTGGAGAAACTCCTCTTCATTCATCTAGTGAAATGGGACATACAGCAGTAGTCAAGTATCTAGTAGAATCTCATTATTGTAGTCCCTATGAGAAAACTCTGAATCGTGACTTACCCATACATAGTGCAACTGTACGTGGACAACTTCAGGTTATAAAATATTTTATTGAAGACATGCATATTGATCCAACTGTAAAAGGAACGAATGAATGGACAATTCTGCATTACGCTTGTCATAGTGGCACAGTTGAAGTAGTGCAGTATATTATTGACAATCAGTATGTGGATCCTATGGTTAGGAGTAATAAAGATATGCTACCCATACATGTAGCAGTCTGCAATGGTAGACTATCAGTCTTAAAATATTTCCTTGAAGACTTAAAGTTTGATCCAAATACTAAGGAGCAGTATAATTCGAGTCTTTTACATTATGCCAGTTCAAGTGGACAGTTGCATATTATCAAGTATCTCATTGAAAACCAGTACATCAATCCTATGACAAGAACTTCAAGTGATGATACTGCATTACAAATAGCATCATTTTATGGAGAGTTGCCTACTGTTAAGTACTTCATAGAGACTTTACATCAGGATCCATTTATTAGAGGAAGGATGGGAAGGACACTTCTACACTCTGCCAGTGAAGGCGGTCACTTGGATGTAGTCAAGTATTTAGTAGAAATTCATCATTTAGATCCTCTAACTCCAGACACAAACAATGACACATGTCTCCATATGGCAGCGATAAATGAAAAATTGAATATCCTAAAATATTTTATTGTGGACCAAGAACATAGTCCAAATGTCATGGGATGTAATGACTGCACTATTCTACATATGGCATGTGGATGTGGACATATAGAAATAGTCAAGTTTTTACTACAAAATTCCGCGGATGTCACAGCTACTAACAGATACAACAATACCCCAATTCATGTAGCAGTAAAATATAATCAATACAATATTGTGAAATACTTCATAGAAGAAATAAACATTGATCCTAATATTACTGGCAGGTATGAGAATACTCTCTTGCACTCTGCTAGTGATATGGGTTTGCTAGATATAGTCAAGTATTTAATAGAAACTTGCCATTGCAATCCAATGGCTATAACTGATTCATATAACAATACTCCTCTTCACCTAGCTGCTAACAGTGGAAAACTTGAAGTTGTTAAATACTTCATAGAAAACTTGAACCTTACCCCAAATGTTAGAGGTCAGAATGGTGAGACACTCCTTCACATGGCCAGTGCTGGTGGTCACCTCGATGTAATTCAATACTTAATAGAGCTCCAACATTGCAATCCAATGATCACTGACAACTTCAATCAAATGCCGCTGGATTTAGCAGAGCAGTATGACCACTCCCATGTTGTCAGTTACTTGCTAGAGAACTTGGAGTACTTTATAACTATGGAGAAGTCACTATCAGATACTCAGTCATCTAGTGGCATTTTAAAGGACACATTTCCCAATACTGAAATTGAAGCTACTAGAGATACTTCTTCCTCACAGCTTCCAAAACCTCGATCACGATATAAAGAACATGATGCTAGTGATATTCTGTATAATGTTTCTACATCAATAGAGCGCTCTAGTGATAATATTAATCCATTGTATGGGAAGACCAGCAGTACTGAGGATTACACTGAAAAACCAGATAGTGTTCGAACCCCCTAAAATATGAATATTCTTCTTTAGCAAGTAGACAACATTTTCTGTAATATAGTATATAATATTCGTTCATTGACTGCCGTTTTAATAAACAAGTGTTATGGCCAGTTGTGTAACCATTTTCTTTAAAACATTACATGATAAAAGTTACACAAAATGGTGATAACTATTGACAGATATCATAAAAGCTTATTGAGGTTTAAGCTCTAAATTGGCAAAGGGTGTGGGGGAGGAGACTTGAGGAAAGAAGAAGAAAGAAAGAAGACCTGAAACATAAATGTGTGTGTGGGCATATCGCAATTACTTACCTTTTGGTGTTGTGCGTGTATTAGAGCTTTATCAATGTTGTGCGTCTTTTAGAACTTCTATGTTGTTGTTCAAAATTGCTGTGTCATAGTCACGAGTCTGTTTCGTAGTTTGTTTGTGTGTGCATGCAACTGAATATAAAGACACACGCACGCGTGCGTTACTGTGCAATTTTCCATGAGACAAATTGTGCGTAGAGCCATTACTCTGTCGGGACGTGAAGGCTAGGTCAGTGGTTAGAAGCCTGACTAGTTGCTTTAAGCGAGTGGACTTGGACTGGTGGCAGCGTACCTCATCGCGAAGGACACTGGTACTTACTTTGGATCGGCGAGTTAACAGCCCGTACCCAAGCCAGTCGCTCCTTTGCCCACAGTATGATTTGCTGCAAGTCTGTCTAAATGTGTTTAGTTGACTTACAAGTCTGAAGTTTTCAGAATGGCAATTAATTAATTAGTTAATTAATTATTTAATTAATTGTAATGTGATTTATAAAGGTAAACATTAGGATGTTTTTATATTATATGGATAACAAACTCTCGACACCATTTTTTCCACTAAGGTCAGTTTGGGATAAAAATCATTTTGTTTTGCCAAAGTTAATTGTACACTAATGGTTGCAAGTAATTTAATTTCAATGCAAATTAAAATTGCGAAGCAGGTAAATACAGATAGCCTTAAGGCAATCAGTATTTTGTCGTGACGACATGTAAAGATTTGGAGAAGAAAAGTGTAACATGTAAGTATTGAGTGTGGAGATTTTCTCTGTCTGAAAACTGTCAAGAGTCACATCAAAAACTCTCCCTACAAGACTATAAGTGTGGTAAGCTTTTTGTATTATAAGTAACAATGTTATCATATTATACAGTTTAGAGTAGTTGCTCTATTACCTTCCTGAGAAGAACTTGCAACAATTGATGGATAAGAATCTCACTGGCACATGTTGTAAATAGTAGAATAGTCCTTGACTGAACCATTTTTCTTTTACATTGTACACTATCATCTATTTACCTTCAATTTAAAGAAATCAACACCATACATCCTACTCTGAAGTGCTATAACTTCCTCTATGTACTTCTTATTTATATATACATATAAGTAGCTAATATGTATTATATTTTATGTTGCTGTTTTTTTGTTTTGTTTTTGCCTTAGATCAGATACATGTTATACGAAGTGTGCCTCCCAGATGAGCTGAGTAAAATGAAAAGTCAGGTGAATGGTGAAGTGGAGTGTTGTCATACTGTATATGTCTTACTTGTCCTTACCCACCTGACACTTCATTCTACCCATAATATTAACTCCATTGATAAGAGACTCATATTCACATCTGTTAAATTAATTTATCAGCATTATTTCTGACAAAAAACTTGCCAGTTTCTCTTCAGAGAGTTAAAAGTTATATGAAGCTTCTTGTAGAGTATAGGGTAAGTGTCATTCTTATGAACAAACAGGTGTAAAGAAGAAAATTTTCCTGTAGTAATATGTGGTGGAAGACCCGACTGATTGAACTGTCTCCTCCCCACAGCTGTGAGCATTTAAATAATTGTTAGTATTATTATTGTATTATAGAGCCTTTTTCTCTGGCATCCATTTCCATAACTTCACACTGAGGATCATTGACATTTACCCGACCCTATCGCACCTGTATAGTTTTGTATCATGATCCTCCCTCGTGGTGGCGGCGCTGCGCTGGTTTGATACATTATGGCTGGACAGGCCGTCACCAGTCAGTCATGCTATATGTTAACGTAATGGCAACGTGGAATTAATTATTCTTATTAAAACAATTCGTTAACCTTTGGGCGTAGAATTAGGAGAGCAAGGGCAGCCCTCAACTACAACCCCTCCGAAGTCTTACCCATTGAAGCTGACTCTGGTGGCAGCCTATCATTCGGAACTCCAACATAATACAAGTAGACTTGTACTATCCTTATAGAGTTTATATAATCAACAGCTACACTGTTATGTTGCTTTTGATAAGTAAACAATTTATGAACTGCAAGCATTCATGTCATGTGAAGGCTAACAGGATATATTGAGGCATGAATTACTTGACATAATAGACAGAGATGATGACAACTACATATCCTCATTAGATGTATTCTCTCTCTTTCACAGGCACAGAGAATACATCTAGTGAGTAAAGTAAGGCTGAGAAAGAATTTGTGAACTACCTACCCTATAGCATAAAGTACAGGAATACAAATGCTATACCTCTGTCAGTCAGTGTCCCTCATGTGTGTCCCACATATCACATCAGTGTCCCACACATATCAGTGTCCCACTCACCAGTGTCCCACACATCAGTGTCTCACACATGAGTGTCCCACACATCAGTGTCCCACACATCAGTGTCCCACACACCAGTGTCCCACACATCAGTGTCCCACACATCAGTGTCCCTCATGTGTGTCCCACATATCAGTGACCCACACATCAGTGTCTCACACATATCAGTGTCCCACACTTATGCTATGAAAAGTATCAGGTCTTTTGTCACACCTTCCACTGAAGCATTCACGGTAGCTTGACCAGAGAGCTCCAAAGTTGTCCCACAGTGGAATGCAACTTCTTTGTTGGCTGTGTTTGAACAGGACATTTCTCCTGTGATGTGACAGTTACTACCGCTCCAGTATAAATTTCCATTTGCACTGGTTGCTTGCCTTCTCCACTCGTATAATTATTGTTCTTCAGCAATATGTTTAATCCTGATATTTCATCCTCACTAGAAGGTTTTTCTTCCTCCCTGATATGCTTATGGGATTGTGACCTGGAAGTTTTTCTTGCCACATACTTGGATCTGCAAGCTTCTTTAATGTGGCCTTCTTTGGCACACTTAAAACACTGTGCAGTCTAGAACCTGCACTGCTCAGGAGTATAGCCTTGTCTTCCACAGCGATAGCAGCTATGCTTGTTTGTAGCTTGTGGCCTCTTCCTTCCTTTCTGAAGGTGGTTTACTCCTTGGGTTCTCATTTCTGACCCCTGTGAGCACTATCCATTTCTGCCATTTCCATATATAGCACTTGCTTTTTCACAAGCATCTGTGGGGACGAGGTCTTTCTCCTTCAGGGGCTCTTTCCTTATAATTTCACTTGCAAGTCCACAAACTAGCCTGTCTCTCAACTCTGGTTCCAAGAAATTGTCGAATTTACAACCCTTAACTAGTCTTTGAACGCTGCCAAATACTCCGGTACTGTCTCTCCCATCTGTTGACTGCACTGGTGGAAATGATAAGTCTCTGCTATCACCGTCGGGGCTGGTTGCAGATGATTTTACAGCTTACTTACTAACTCGTCAAAGATCTTGGTGTTGGGCCTGATGGGAGCGAACATATCACATAGCAATTATACATTTGATCACCTACAGTGCTAAGAAGTATAGCCACTTTTTTTTATATAGTAGTAGACTCTGTTGGCAGCCTATATATCCTTTAGGTATCAGCATCAAATGAATAATACTGTTGCCATTGTTTAGCATTTTTTGTGTATCTTTCTGTATTATTAACTGAAGAAGGCTCAACAGAGCAAAAACGTCTGGAATAAATTCAACATCAGAAATCTTTGAATATATACCACATATAATTCCGTTTAGTTTATCCAACACTAAATTGGCCTGAAATATCATGATTAAGATGCAGAACTTTGTTACGTAAAGGCTTGTGAACCACAACTGCATGAGCAATTCTTCCACTCGTAGTTGTCCATCACATTAGTATTCCTTCTACTATAAAGCATCGCTTTTCCCCTTTCTCAGCCCATGACCACAACTGTGCTATGGAATCATCTAGATGCAAACCTATCAAGTCTGCTGTAGAATATCCATCAAATTTTATTGTTGGGACATCAAGGAGTGTGGAAATTGACTTAGCTGTTTAGGTACAGTGTCATCACAAGATAAAAATATCATCAGCAGCTGGTGGGAAATAATTTGAATTTGGCACAATATCTTCACAAGAAATGAATCTGCAGCTGGTAAACTGGATGTATTAGAGTTATCATGCCCTAGCACGGGATTAAGCTCATAAGACTCAACACCCTCAGAACTATCAAATGCAGAAGGATTACAGCCTTGCAATACTTGCTACATTTCATGCTCATGCTCCTCCCTTTCCTATGATTTGGATTGAGCATGTGTTAAAAACACATTCTTGGGCAGATGGAAATAGGATGGAAATAGGACGGAAAGAAGAGGCCTGAAAAAAACACCATTAGGTCTACATCAGTTGCAGAATTTGGTACAAATGGCTTCTCAGATTCACTATTAGTAATAGCAAGCTGTCAATTTTCTTGACTGATTAATCAAAGTAGAACTTCTGGCAAAAACACGAACAGATAAAGTTTTTTACTCTTTACACTTAAAAATTCCAATCACTGGATAATTTGCATCAGCCACAAACATGTCTCCATACTTCACTTAACTCAAGTCGATACTTTCAACATGCCTATCCCATAACCAGTTAGTATGTGATACATTACAAAACAAGTGAGAGAATGTGAGGACTAAAAATTGTAGTGGCAAAAACAGAGAAAGTCTTCAGCATTGATCACAATGGCAGCTTCTTCAAGGATTACACAGCTTGCTACTGGTAGTTGAGCCTACACTGCAGATCAATCATTCAATCAGCTGTAATGCACTCTTTGACAATGAAAGGTAATTACTAAAATGTTACCTAATTTTCATGATGAAATATCTTCAAGATTTTACATCTTGATTATGACATCCTAATAATAATAGCTGTGGCAAACAGGCCAGCATTGATTTAATCCGATGAAGTGAAGATCATAGGATACAGAATACAATAGCAGTAAATTCCAGCAAAGCACCTAACTAACTAGATAGCTACTAGCTATAGTAAAGAAGTCAAGCACTTGCTGATTTCAACTGATTAAATGATGACTATATAAAAACAACACATGATAATAACTGCCAGCATTCAATATACCACTTGGATAATAGAGAAATGAGCTGGAGTCCAGACCTGCATGGAGGAATCTATGCATTGTTGCAGTATGTGTGGCACACCTGCACAGAACTAGCCTCAAGCACAGCCTAATAAACTTAATTCTCTAGCTGTATTGATCTACTCAATTAGTGACTGCATAACAGTAATAAATTGTTCAACTTAGCTACAATATTTTAGTTCCTTTATTACTTGTAATTTATATACCCCTGTTAAGTAACTAGAGCCTAACTGCCACCTTGTTTGTTTCATGGTTGTCAACTTCTAGTAGAGATACAATACTTAAGAGCTAGCTTACGAAAATGAGAGTTAAGAGCCATTCATGGTGAGGAGACAGTCCAAGACATATAAATGTAGATATTGATCAAGTAGGCCAAACTTAAGAACAAACAATATAACTAACCTCTACAAATTGAGGAATTTAGCAACTGTCACAATGAAGCACCAAGGGTGTGAACCCTCAGCCTTATTATACACTAGTTAGCTATTAAAAAAGCCAAAACAATAACTTATTTGGAGTAGTATTAACATGAATATGCCAATATGTTCGCGCACGTCGATATATGAAGCTTGAGCAAGTCGATATGCAACTCGTGCACTGAACCTGCAGACGTTAACGCAGTCTTCGTAAGAGAAGTTTAACTAGCGACACTCCGGGCGGGGAAACTCCAAGCGCACTCCGATAAACTGCTGAGAATAATGTAATGCAAAACTACCCCGAGCAGCATAGAAATAATTTGCTTACGTGAGTACGGGGTGACTACAGGGGGCGCTACCAACACTCGCAAACGATTGTACGACTATAACTAGCTTTATCTAAAAAAAGTAAAACAAAAAAATCATTAGAGGGATTTAAAAGTCAAGTGCAAAAATTTTGATGCATGTTTCAATCTGGGGAGGCTGCCATCTCCAAGATCTGTGTGAAAGAATAACTGACTGACTGACTGACTGACAAATTGAGTACTGTAACCCTCTCGCGTCTAACCCCACCCTCAACCAGTCTTACGTCTGAGCCCCACCCCTTAATTTTTCTTTGGTGAAAGTACCTAACATTCATTACACTACACGCACGCAGAATTCTGGTAAGGGTCGTTAAGTGTAAATACCAATTGAGACAGTGGGCGTGGTCTTTTCTTTTGAGCCTACTCATCAAACAGAAGCAGTCACGCCCACAAGACTACTTTTTATTATTGCGAATACAAGAAAACAGAGGTATATAAGATAACGCGGAGGTATCTAGTGGTGAGATGAGCTAGGGTGGGAGGGGAACCAGCCCAGAGCTAAGCAGTAGGAGTAAAGTCTATCAGTATTTCTGATTTTCCCCTAAAAAGCAAACAGGTGTATATATAGGCTGTTTTAAGAATCCTACTTGGCTTACTATTTGTGTGATGTCTCTAGGCATGTTTACTTTGCTTTTACTAAATAGATGAGGTGTGGGGTTGCTAAGTGTATTTAATAGGTGTAAGGTTGCTCAGCATCTTTAGCTATGGCAGAAAGATAGTTCCAAAGTTTATTTGATGTTCACAGTTAAGCTTTTCTTTTGATAAATATAATGTATTGAAAGATCAGACAAGAACTTCAGCTTTCACATTCAGCCCTTACTACTTCGCTGAAGCTGCTTTTACCATACAAGGATAGCTTATTTATATATAACAATTATCTGTTTAGTAGCTAATTTGGGACTTCTAACTCTTTCAATTAAATTTTTATGAAGCTAAAATACAGTGGTGGAAAATAGGGTTGAAAATTTGGGTCCCTAATATCAAAGCAGCAAGAATTTTTCCTCTTCATTATTTTGCTTTTAATTTGATTATATGAACAATTGTATTTTAGAAACGGTCCCAATACCCAATTAGTTGGATAGACATTCCACTGTATACTCTCTCACTGCATTATTTTCCAGGGAGATGTTCATGCTTATTATATATTCTGATGTGATAGGTATAGATATATACTTCTAATAAGAATAAGTAGTCTCCCTGGTGATAGTTTATCTGTAAAGTTGAATCCATTTTTGACAACGTAAGTATAGAGATAATATTTTGTGTATTGTACTATTTTATACCTCAAATGTTGCTGTCTTCCTTTAGACTCTACAATGGTTGAATTTGTTTAGCTTTTTTGAAATACATATTATTGTAATAAACTTTTGGAGAGATATCCTTACTAAACTAAACTACTTTATATTATTTTTATTTGGACTCTACTGGATTCCACTTTAAAACACTGCCACTGTATTGAGTACAATAACAATATTGTCCCTGCATTGTTTTTATGTGAGTATAAATAGCAACTCATATTTTTCTAATAGATAATGCATATGAAAATTTTACATATTTCTAATACTATTGATTTAGTTTTAGTAACAAAATTATCTTGTAAATTATCATATGAATAAGTATAGACTTGTGTCATTCAGTCTCTCATTGCTCAACTATTACCACTTCATGCTATTACCACTTCAAAAACATGCGTTTAAATTTCGGCTCCATAATAATATCTTATATATCTGCTATTTGTCATTATAGCTGTAATACTGGTATTCAACTCTTCAGCATGGTGATTTACATTTGGTTGGCTGTGTTTCTTTTTACTCTGAAGAAAATCCTTCAAAAAAAAAATTCTTGTAATTCCAGGGGATTTTCAAGCAAGCTACCAGATGATGTGTTTACTTTTTCCTATTGGAAGTTCTTTGAGTAAGTATCGCTAATAATTTTAGAGCTCATAATAAACTTGTAGCAGACACTAATCAACTAACTCTCTCACATTCATTAATGGACTTCACCTCATAGTCTATAACCTCACGTGGTCTTCATGTGTTCAGTCAGTCACTTCGTGATTGCATTCCCTCGTGTCATTGTTGCAGTCTAAACTGAAGTCAAAACTCATATAGTTATATAGTCAGTACTTGCTGACAGGTAACTAGCTAGACCTGCCCGCTACAGGGTTAACTGATGACCACAGGATAGAAAAGTCATTTAGGATAAACTAAACACTTGGAGTAGGCTATCACCAGAGTTGCTGGGGCTTCCCTCCATCTGGAGGGTTAACTCTTGTGGTGTATAAAGACTTCCAAGGCAGAAATTGTTGATAGAGTTGTTTTAAGTTGCGAAGGGAGTCAACTAGCTACACCTACTAGACTTAGCAAGATTACTTTATTCTAATTAATAATTACTGAAAGAACTGAACTACACGTACAGAGCATGACCATATATTATGGCAATCACAAAAGGTCAGATAGAACTGTGATAATCTGTTTGAGTGAATGTACACAAGAAAGTTGAAGTGTTTCTTATTATTCAACAGGAAATACAACTGAAATGGTATGATGGAAAAACGGTGTGGTGTATATAAACTAGAAGTAGGGATGAGGGAATGTAATACAAAATGAGATAATGATATTTGAATAAAGAGGCACATGTGTAAATGAACCAAGCCCCCCTATATCCGCCCCTGTAGTAAGATAAAGTATTACATGTATTCTCTCTCTTCCACTGGCTTTACTAACAATACCAAAAAAATTAAAATGTTTTGCTGCTACGGAAATCAACCCAGGACTGCTTGGTTAATGTACAAGCTCTCTGCCACTGAGCTACAACAGCCAGCCAGCAACCAAACACTTCCATTCTGTATTTATACTGTTAAAGCTACAGTCTTCCTTAAAGGGTGCTCACACATAGCAAGCCTGCACTATTAACCCCAAACCGCAAAGTTGTAAGGTAGTCATGTACAGATAAGGACTGCTGGCCAAACATATAGGTAAGTAAATTCACTTGGCTAGCTACAGTTGTAAATTCATGGTTTATGTTTGAGTTGTTGGATCCAGTCAAGTAAAGATAATTACTGATGTGTAGTAATAGGTGTAAGAAGGGCTGTCAACATTCCTTCATCTTCATTCACGAACAAAAAAAAATTGAGCTGCTATTATGTAACAAATGCAATGTGAATAATAATAATAAGCAATGTAATATCTGATGTCTCAAATAGCTTTCCATCCAAGTCTGAAAGTCAAGATGAATACCGACATTCACTTCAGTTTAGGGGGCATATCTGGACATGGAAAAAAAGAGGATGGGGTTTGATTAGGTGATAGATTAAAACTATGGTTAAATGCACTGTAAACTAGCTAGTTTTCTCTAATTCGGACATCGGGTCTAATTTACAAACACAATTTAGCTAATGATTATGTATTCAGATAAATCAAAGATTTCACTTAAACCTAAATACTCTGTAAGGCTGTGTGTAGACTATCATATATAAAACTGGGTTATTCTCCTAGGCCCATACTGCATTAATTGAGGAGTTGTTGAGTGCAGTCAGTCAAGCTTTGTATATGTTCGAGTTAGACCTTTCAAAAGGTTTCTACCAGATCCCTCTGTTTAGTGCCGCTAGGGTCTGTCCAGTACCACTAGGGAGAAATCAGCTATATCACTTGAGTTGGGAAGTTTGAGTCTATTCCTATAGTGTTTGCTTTCTTTATTAAGTCTCTTGTCATCTTGTTCATGTCTATCCTGGTGAGGACAAATTTGATGCTACGCCATTGACACTAAGACCTTTTGAAGACCCTCTATCACTGCACTAAAGTCTGATGCTGACACAGGTTCAACCATTGAAGAAGTCCTAGAATGAGTGGCACATGAAACTACAGTCAGTTCAGTACCTCCTACTGCAACAAGTGGCACGTGGAACCACAGTCAGTCCATCACCCCTACTGCAACTCCTTTGCTTCCACCATTAACCAGAGTATCTACCCTAGTCAATCTGTCGCCTTCCACCTCAGCCCCGGCAGATGTCCTACTCTTCCTACTATTCAAACGTGCCTCATCATCGAGAGGAATTTCTTAGGTAGATTTAGACTTAGATAGGTTTAATGAGCCATACTTGGAGTGCACCCTGATATTTTTCTGAACACAGAAGAGAGTGGAGACCTTTACAAATAAAGAAGAATACAAGTAAAAAATACAATGATGTACAAGCAACTTATAAATGACTGTAAGTTCTCCAGCTGATCCACTGTCTGATATGAATGTGGAGATTGTATATGCTGATTCCAAGCTCAGATTGCTCTGCTCTTAATATGTCACCAGTAGACTCCTCCACTACTCTGGATGTTGTTCCTTGCAAATTCTAGTAGTCCCACTAGATATACTCTTGATTTCATTTATAGACTTGCAATTCATTCCACTTTAGCAAAATACTTCCTTGGGCGTGATTACCACTCTGTTATTGCAAATTTCTCCTTAACACACCCTTTACTGTTATCGTTTGGAGTGAACGATCAATACCACATGATGATGTGAAATCCCTTGTTGGGCATGATTTCAGGTCAAAACATGCCTAAACTGATTGGTCTCCTGACTAGAACACTTTGCAATCAGCTCTGCCTAATAAATTATGATCAAACACTCCTCTGAGTGTGCTTCCATCCCTGTAGTAGACTGGCCACCGCTCTCACTATTCCCTGATAGCTTGTCTATGATTCCTGCACAGACTGGTGTAGCAGATTACTCCACCAAGTTTTCAATTTAGTGATTCAATGTAAGAAGTACTTATTAAAGAACGATACATACACTGAACAACCGAAAACTGAATCATGAATCACACCCTCTTACAAACTTCTGTAATTGTTAAACTACTGCAATTCCTGCTGGACTTTGAGGCTTCACCATTGCTTGCTAGGGTTTTAACCCTAATGACAATGGCTGCACAGGTAACTACTATTTGTCCTTACTTTTTTCTTCACTAAAGACACTCTCTAAACTCAAAAACTTCAGAGGTTGTAAAACGAGTATCCATAACTCCTGATCGAATGGTCCGATTGATTGGTAAACAGTTCCATTACAAAAGATACTTCTTAATTTTTAATTAGCTAATCCAAAATAGCTGTCTTTTGGGGGTCTTGTGGTTACTTTATGTCATAGGTAACTTCAACATTGTATATTTAATGTTTTTTGAAGTGATTGAATCCTGCAGTCGCATTATTACGGCTACATGGTGTGCTGCCACTGTCACTTCTATGGTGAAAAAGTTCGTTAAATTATTCTTAAACTATTGTCAGTTATAAAAGGTTAAAAATCAATCAAGAGGTGTTTTGGCATCTAAAGTTGTGGCTCAAGTTGATATTTTAAACTTTGGATAAAATGTATGTAATAATTCACAATAGAAATGTGTTACTCCCTATCTTATGAGAGACCATTTACTGGGCATGCATTCTTCCACTTACACGACTAACAGTATCTCATTTGGTCATTTTTGTCTTCAGCAGTATGATTAGTCAAATATTTATTATTAAAAACATTGGTATTATTTCACTTTCTATTTTCAGATTTCTTCGGTCTAAATTATTCATCTGGATTTCATTTTATTTTGACCTCCTCATCTATGCACTCGGCTTAAACAAGATATTCATATCACGTAAATGTAGCAAGTGTTGCAAAGTATCCTCCTATCAGAAGCAAATGAATTATCTAATACGAAGAAAAACTAACTGGGAAATGAGACGAAGTATTGTTCTAGCTCCAGAAATGAGTCCAACACAGGATTGTGGTGCTCTTCTATTAGGAGTAGTATTAGTGTGGATTCTTTGTAAAAGAAAAGGGAAGCAGCCTTATTTACAGTTTCAATGGAGAGGTCATCACAACAGCAAGTTGGCATTAGCAAGGTATGTGCTAGTTTGCACACTAGAACTGTTTTGCAAACATTATGTGTGGTTTTATTTAAATTAGTCCTAGAGTCTCAATGGAAATCGGAAAGTTAATAGTTAAAATTGAGTCTAAATTTAGCACGCTAATTCTAATTAATGCTTTTCTAAGCAAGATATTTGCCAATATTGTGAGGAACATCCAAAAAATGATACTTTTCAAACTACTTCTACTGGCTGGGGATGTGGAGTTGAATCCAGGACCATATGATGCAGGTATTGTATTCCGTCTTTAGTGATAGAAAAGTTATGTATTTTACAGTATGTAATTTTACAGTAGAAGTTGTTACACATGAATAATAAGCACTTTCCTATCTAGCTTAATAAGTTTGTAAAAATTACGCAAATAATGCAACAAACATACCATATGGGGATGAATAAGCAAATGGACATCATTTTTGAAGAAATATATAGTGGGAGTTGTTGTTTAGGTATAACTGCAAGTATATCAAAAAGGTCTCAAATTGACTCAAAGACAATTAAGAGGTTCTAGGTGAATACAATACACATCGTTTGAAGCTTGAAATGGCGACAAGGAGATTTTAAAAGGGGATGAAGTAGATACTAATATTGCTATAAACCTTTATGAAAATACTGAATTACTAATAATGTGCACACTGGTAGAAGCTAGTTGAAAGCAGAAAGAGAGGGAGGGGTGGCAAATTAATTGTGCAGAGTATATCTCATGCTATGTTTACTATGCATTCTGATAACAACATTTTGGCTCAATTTAATTGTCCACTGTATCCCAGAAAACATAACTCTATCATGCTTAGAAAACACTATAGTTGCTCGAATTGGCATTGCAGAAAACTGGTTTTGGAGATGATAAGGCTCTAAGACTATCTTTTAATTTTTGTGATGTTTGGGGAATAGGTATGCCCTGAGCACATCAATGATTTTATTGTAACCACTTTAGTTTCCTAAAATATTGAGTATGGTCTTCATTATATAAACAGCACGACATTATCCATGCTGGCCGTACTGACTCCTACGGCCTTTATACTAATATACTAACCCAAAAACTTTTTTTACATACATACATCAATGTGACCGTCTACAGGAAAACCGGGCACAACGCGGCGTGCGTAAAGATTGATCGATTTCTTAAATATGTATTGTTTCAAGCCGACGAAGGGAACGGTTAGGTCTATTATAGTGGGAACGACTTAAGCTACGACGATAAAACTTGGAGAGCTCAATATCTGGACGCTGACAACTCTGTAAGTGCAACAAAAAAAATTTCGAAGGGTGCCGCGTTGTGCCCGGTTTTCCTGTAGACGGTCACAAATGTGTGTACAATACTTATACATTTCTTGTGTTTACTTGATAATCTTATATTGAACCTTCACATGATATTGTATTCTATTGCATGTTCTATTGCATGTTCTTTACTAATGTTTTATACACACTGTAGTTGTACTGGCTAATTTGGTAAAGGATCTAGCTTCAGTGAAGTCCAAGTATATGGAGTTTGGTGTTCAACTTGGAATTCCTATGGGCACCATTGAAGGTTTTAAAGTGGACTACAACAACGACTCTGGGAAAATATTTCATCAAATAATGCATTACTTGTTGACTAACACTCCTAAAAGTTTGTGGTTTGATAAAGTGTGTTCAGCACTAGAAGGAGTTGACAATAAAGTTTTAGCAAATACTATCAAATCAACTTATATGAAGACTTCACTAACAGGTAAAAGTTATCTATTTAGTCAACCATTTCAAAGGAAATTCAACTTTACCTATGTGTATTGACTTACATTTACGTATGTTACACTTACACTGATGCTATTTAAATGTGTGTGAGAGTTACATAAGGATAGTAGTATGGCAATAGTATGAGATAGGACAGGTGAGTTCTAGAGATCGCTGATCAATCTTAACACACCAAATACTTGATCTAATAGGAAGAAATTATAATATGTGACAGAAGCTTTACTTATACAGATTATCTCTGAAAAATATAGAAACAACTTCCAGAATTCTCATTTTTTATATTTTGTGTTCTAATTGGAAAGAATAGAACTCCTACTACCCACCTTGCAATCATGTTTAACATCGAGAAACTAATGTTATTAATCCTCAGCATGCCTGTGCAGGAAAGCTATAAAGGGTTATAGTAGTCCTCCTGTCCGTCTGTCTCTCTGTTTGTCTATCAGTCTGATTTTGAAGATTACTGACAATTAACTGCTGGTTTAGATTTCAACTTACTCAGAACAGCAAAAGACCATTTCTTGTGTACTTATTGAATTTCAGGCTGATATGAGAAAAAACCCATGAAGCTATTACTTCCAAGTAGGTAATAGCTTGTCCCTTTCAACAAATTATAATCATGTGAGCTAATAATTTCTTATTTCAGAACTAGTGTAATAACTAGTAAATGTTGTAGATTTAATTGTGCATGCAGAGAATGCCGTTAAGTATACAGAAACATCAATTATACCGGAAGTGGCAATTCAATTTATGTTTTCTCGATTTCCGGAAAGCTGCCCAGTTCAACTGCCAGTTTCTCTGACCATCAAAGGTTTTACCTTCCAATATTTTAGCACTAAGTGGAGGTGAATTGTAGCTTACTATTAGCATAAAAAAACTTCCTTTTTTTGGTTTGCACCATAGGTCTGCTATCCTAGTCCCACTCACAATTATTTAGTAAATATTTCTTTACCTTTGTAATGACAGAAGAAAAGTTCAGCATGTGATTAAAATGAGCTTGAGTTTAGGCTTTGAAATGCTATAGAAAGTGTAACTTTTATTGGCGAGCGAGCGACATGAGCAAGACACTCTCAGGGGTAACACAATTGAAAATCTGGGATATTTGTTTGTTTGTTACATACGTGTGGACGTACGTATGCCATTTTGTACTTTGACCCTCACGTTTTTGTGTTTTCTTCATGGTCTACCCTTTCCCAAGCCTCGACTAAACAGAATCTTTCGGTTAAGCGATCCAGTATCATTCAATAAAATTTAATTGTTTACCCATTTGTACTACGTTGCTTATCAATGCCACAAGACGCACTTAGGCCTTAAAACACACTACTAGACTCAACACTGTGCAGTAATTCTTTTAGAGCTTCTTGTTTTTTCATGCTGCAAAATGTTATGGCAAATGTTAGTATGGTATTGGGACTGTTTACCCTCGGCCGTCAATAGTAGCTGTGAGTGCTTGTTGTCAAAAACTATGGTAACTCAGATAGTCAGAATGTGATATTAGAGACTACAGAAAATGCCTGTACTCGGGAAGTTGAGGTAAGAAAGTAGTTCTGTACTTGTTAGATAAAATATTGTCACATCGGCTATGTGCTTATACTTTTTAAAATGGACTGATAGATTCTTCTTAAGTGTTTTGTTTGCTTGCTCACCATTTGTGCTCAAGCATATCACCAGTATATAATATATTACTGAGATGTCATGTATTTTTAGAGCCTGATACTACAAGAATTTCACACAATATAATGTCATTTGAAACTACATCAAGTTCTAAAGAAAGAGATGACAATTTTGTACCAAGCTCAACGTCTCCTTCAAAGGATGAAGAAATTCTCCACAGCGAGGGTTAGTAGTAGTAGTTTAAGATATGATAATTAGAAGATACATCCAGGTAGCCATGATAGCTAAATTATAACTTAATTTTGTATGCTTAATATAGACATAAAATTACAGGAAATCTATGAATTTAGAATAAATTCTGAGTAAAGGACTTGATGATGATATTGGTCACTAAGGTCGACAGGCATGCAATGAATTTTAATGGAATGGGCTCAAATAGGTTATTATAGTGTGTCCAAGTTAGGTTGACAACACATAAAAACTTTGACAGTTTTAACAGAGATAGTTGCACACCTGAAGTTTACCCAGTTTAAAATCTCGTGCTGGAGCAAGTTAAAGTGTCAACTCAATATGCTCCAAAATCGAAGGGTCATGCAAGTCCAGACTCAATACAAAGTTGATAAAAATAGGGGAAAAAACAATTTCCACTGTGCACAAAGACTTGCTAGACGGAGTCATCTGTTGTAGCTCAAGGGCTCAATACAGTGTGATGTGTAGGTAGATTTAATTGTCTGTTTGTTATGTCAACTGGCCTATATTTAGCATGACTTGGATGTAAGAAAACACCTTTCTTTTATGGACCATGATTGGGAATCTTCAAAATAATATGCTTTTCAGTCAGTGATAATAATGATGATGACAGTGATGTGTGTATTCATGAATAATTCATGAACTAAATGGTAAGTAAAGAATCCTCATTTGCTGAATGGAAAGCATCATCACATTCAGTAAAAGGTGAAAAAATGAGGGCTATTGTACCAAAAAGCAGGTGGAGTCGACGATGAAAAACAAAGCAGTTTCAAAGGATAATGCAAAACTTTCAAAAGGGATAGTGAAAGTTTTAAAACACGGAAGTTTCAAAAGGGAAGGCAAAACTTTTACAGAGCATACATTACAAGTCCCCACAAAGCCAGTTCACAATCGTGATAGAAGGACAGGGAGCCTGAGAAGCAGGAGAGATAGACAGAGGAGGAGAAGGGACTCCATGGCTCAAGAAGAAGGATCTGAAAAAGAAAAGGAGGGGTATAAGAATGCGAGATAGTTCAGGAAGAAAGAGAAGGAGAGAGAAACTGATGTCACTAAATCAAGCTGTAGAAGATAGTTATAATGGATAAAAAATATCTTATGCTACAGAAAGTTATTACATCAAGTGCTACTGTTTGGCAGGATACTTGCTATAGTATGTCCAAGTTGAGTTGGCAATAAAAATTTGAATAACTACACCAAGTAACTGCCCTCTTATAATGTTAACATTAATTTATTCGTATGTGAAATGTTATTAGTTCACATAAGTAAATTGCTTCCTGTTTTTTTACTAAATGCATTCCTCATTTACCATATGCTTGTGGTTGTGCTAGTTCAACTTGGACATACTATAGTTATTACTATGGCGGTCATAGACCAGTGCACCACGTGAAGCCAGCTGTTCTTATGGTCCCATCAATGCAACATGATAAGATGGCTATGACTGTAATATCAATTCAGACTCTGAAGCTGTATCTGAATCATCCAAAGGATTTTAGTTCGAATTAGACATTAATTATTACATCACATTAATGCAACATTTGATCGCAGCAGTAACTTCAGAATTGAAATTTTTGCCTCCAAATTAATATAACAAGAACTGGTTACTTTATTTTCTGCACATGTCAGCTAGTAGCCCATTTTAGGCATTTGGCTCTACTGAACTTTCCCCAGACTTAAAAAGTGGTGTAGGAGCACATTTTGTTTAAAATACCCTTTCATTAAATCGTTTAATTTGAAATTGGTCATGTGTAACCTTTGTTTTACAATCTTTGCTACAATCGTTAGTACATTGATAAATACAATGAATAGAAAAGTGTTTGAGGAAATGTTGATGATGAACTAAATCATGAAAATGTTGTACAAAAGTTAGCATTTACTGTTATAGGTAAGCAAATAGAAATACAAATTGCATGTGGCAAAATGACTATGTAATCCGGCTCATGCAATGGCCTGCTCCATTATGCAACTTGTGAAAATGAGTGTGTGCTTAGTTCTTGAATGTTCTTAACCACACCCCTAGCAGTTTACATTAGGGTGTAGTTTCTCCTGGCGTAGATTAAACAATAAAAATCATAGATGTAAGTTCTGTGTTCATAACAGAAGCAGCTAGCAGCAAAGACACTCACCAGTACATATTTTCAATGCAAAATTCCAATTTCAACACCCAGTCAACTTTTCAGTATAAAGCAAGACTACTGCAAGTAGCAAGAAATTAGTTGCACACGTGACTGTAACATTACAACAGGGTGCATTACACACAAGAGCTAGTATCTACGCAGAACTGATCATCCCAACAGTCAATAAGTAGCACAAGAAAAGGTTTTAAATCGTCCATCTGAGTAAGTCTATGTCTATAAATCAACAGTTAATTGTCAGTGTTCTCAAAAATCAGAGCATGACACACAGATAGACAGACAGACGGGCAGACAAACAGACAGGACGATTATTATAACTTTCTTGCGCATGCATGTTGAGGGTTAATGAAGCAGTGTAATATTACTGTTCCATTAATCTTCTGTCTCTGATTATATCAAACTATTGTAACATAATTTTTTCTCTTTTTAAAGCCAACATTGTTAATTAAAACTTAACCTGATGTTTCGACTTTTTGCCGAAGTCCGCTTTTGGGTAAAGTGAGGTCGAACTCTCCATGATGATATAATACACAATGTAAACAGCAAGATTTCTAGAGGATACGCTTTTTATATCCTGGTGGGTGATTTGCATGCAGCATAGACAGCCAGCATCCTGGAAGCTCTAAACCTATGTCTCTGTTAAACTTGTTGTTGTCGGGTGTCATCTGTATGTGTAGAGCTTCCTTGATCTTTAACTCACGATTCTTACTGGTTCTGTCTACAACTCTTACAGCTGCAACCTGAATGTACACATCAGTGTCTGCTGCATCAATTACTACAGGATCGCTGTAACCAGGATTTCTTAGAGTTATAGCATAGTAGTATCAACTTCACCTTCACTCAAGCTGTCCTTGGTGTTCCCAGGTGACAGACTCATGCAGTCCACTTGCAGCGTAGACCAGATTCTGATTGACTTAGACATGGTCTAGCATTGAGACTTTCTTGTGTCAAACATTGCGGTGAATCATCATGAATTTGCAAATCTTGGAAACAGGTTAGCTAGCTTAATGTATACATTGGGTGTGGCACTTTGGCCAGAATATGCAAGCTCAATCTTATCAGGCAAGTGGAAACCAAACAAACTTCTTGTAGCAATATGCTGATAGTGTACAACCTACTGTCTCTGCTGGAGCACATTCTTTGTGCAGGTTCAAGGTCAGAATATTGATGGCTGGCTTGTTAATTTTCTATTGCTTCTACTGCCAAGGCTAGTTCTCTTTAGCATGTCTAAATTTGATATATCTACAAGTTGACAATCGCATGAAGATATTTGCCATGTGATCTGAGCTAGGTAGAAGTATTCTCTTCAAGTCATTCCGTATCCAATTTTTGCCATATTTAACATCTTTGTTTCTTTTCTGTTCTCTCATAATGAACATTTTTAATGCTAATGTTAGTGAAACAAACTTAAACTGATTAGTTTGATAACATTGGCTATGTGCTTACTGTCTAAAAGAACAATGTAATGTTTAATTGAATCCTAAGATCAACTTATCAGAGATCTGTTGTTTAATATAGCTAGCAAATATCATGAGCACACAAAGTTACTTATATGAATATTTACTTTAAAAATGGTATTTTATGAGATGTAAAATTAGTACGTGATACAACTAATGTAAAATCATTGTAACCAAATTGTATTGGTATTTATACACATTTCCAGTTTTAGTTATTTACCTAGATTGATTACATTTGTATTTGAACTACAAGCATACTTTAAACAATGTTATAATACAATTCAATTACATTCTATTATTTGTAGAAGACTACACTATATTCTTTCGAGCTCTTCGTCCAGATGATAATATTCATAAATCTGAGCTACAAAAAGATACAATAAAGACAATAGATGAATTCAGTCAAATTCGTGATGGCTTACACAAACACATTAAATCTAATACAGAGACCATTGATGACCTACGATGGACTCTAAAAGATTGGATACACTGTGGAACTATTGAGAAAAATGATCGTTTTCAAAATGTCACCAGAGATGCTTTGGAAGATTTTAATTTCAGTAGATTATGGTGCATATTCTCCAGCTACTGTTCTTTCTTTAATTTCAGGCTTCTTGAACGTGTAATATCAAATACTGATTATGAACGTGGAATGTTAATGATAGATAAATACAAGACAAAATTTGCTGATTACGTCAAGAGAAGAGTAACTCAGTGTCCATCAAACATCGGGATGAAAGGGAAAGATCACATTGAATTGTTTGTTAAACTAGACAAGCCTTATGCCAATTGTAGAATGGAACATCTGAAGAAACTTGGTGAAGATATTTGTGAGATACTCAAAGCTGAGCCAGAGAAGCTACAATTAGAAGGAGTTCAGAATGGCTGTATATGCGCTACTTTTCACTTACACAAATCAGCAGTACCAGATCGTTTCTCTTTAACAAGACAGCAAATTCAGCAACTTAGTAGTCTTCGATACGATACTGCTAAAATACTGAAGTTAGTCTATGGAGGAGAACATTATCCCATTAATGCTCCACATGTCAGTAAGTCAGATTCGTAAATATTCACTCTGTAAATTATTGCACTTTACTTTAGCTTAAATTAATCATGGTAATATCCTTTGTATATAGAGAATGATTCAAATAACTGGTATGAAACTAAAGTGCCAAGTCAGGTAAGATCTACTGCTTAATTTTATATAAATTCTACTTTCTAAAAGAAATTTTTTTTATTGTTCCCTTAGAAAGAACTTACAGCATCTGTGTATGAATTTGAACATGTGTGCCATAAACATTCAATGATACTTAAATGTCACTCAAAAATGCACATGGCCGCATCCAATGGAAATCTAGAAGCTTTAAAGAATTTAATTAAAGCATCAGATTACTCTGTCACTCAATTAGATGAAGATGGGAATGCAGCAATACACTGTGCTGCACTGAACGAACATTTAACTATAGTCAAATATATCATAGAAGAATGTCAGGTGGATCACACTACACTGAATGCTAATAAATGCTCACCTCTTCATCTGGCTGCTACAAGAGGGAATTTAGACGTGATTGAATATCTTGTGAAAGAGAAAGATCCTGATCCATTATCTCCAGATATTTATGGGTGGACTCCAGTACATTATGCCACTGCAGCAGGTCATTTGGAAGTAGTTCAGATGTTATCAGAAAGTCCAGATACTAGACAACACTTGATGGAAAACACACTGAGTTACAAAAGCATTGAATACAACATTTCACACATTGCTATTAATGAAGGACATTTAAATATAACTAAACACTTTATGTCTATCAATGCATCTATTGAAGATTCTTTGTCTTTGCTATTATCAGTTTATCACTACAGTATAATGAAATATCTGTTAGAAAACTTCAAATACACTCAATTGAGTAAACAGTGTGCTCTATTTACTGCAGCTGCTGCAGGCAAAGTAGACTCAGTTGACTATTTACTTGATTCTCACAGTTGTGATCCTTCTTTAAGAAATGATCTTGGTAATACTCCACTTCATGTGGCAGCAGCTCATGGACAACTCAATGTAGTAAAGTTCCTTATTGAGGAAGAAGTCTGTGATCCAAATGTAGTAAATGAATGCGGATCAACTCCTCTTCATTCATCTAGTGAAATGGGACATACAGCAGTAGTCAAGTATCTAGTAGAATCTCATTATTGTAGTCCCTATGAGAAAACCCTCAATGATGACTTACCAATACATATAGCAGCCTTACGTGGAAAACTTCAGGTTATAAAATATTTTATTGAAGACATGCATATTGATCCAACTGTAAAAGGAGAAAGTGAATATACAATTCTACATTACGCTTGTCTTAGTGGCATAGTTGAAGTAGTGCAGTATATTATTGACAATCAGTATGTGGATCCTATGGTTAGGAGTAAAAAAGATGTGCTACCCATACATGTAGCAGTCTACAAAGGTAGACTATCAGTCTTAAAATATTTCCTTGAAGACTTAAAGTTTGATCCAAATACTAAGGGGCAGTATGATTCAAGTCTTTTACATTATGCCAGTTTAAGTGGACAGTTGCATATTATCAAGTATCTCATTGAAAACCAGTACATTAATCCTATGACAAGAAGTTCACATGGTGATACTGCATTACAAATAGCATCGTTTCATGGAGAGTTGCCTACAGTTAAGTATTTCATAGAGACTTTACATCAGGATCCATCTATTAGAGGAAGGATGGGAAGGACACTTCTACACTCTGCTAGTGAAAGTGGTCACTTGCTTGTAGTCAAGTATTTAGTAGAAATTCATCATTTAGATCCTCTAACTCCAGACACAAACAATGACACATGTTTTCATATTGCAGCAATGAATGGAAAGCAGAATATCCTAAAATATTTTATTGTGGACCAAGAACATAGTCCAAATGTCATGGGATGTAATGACTGCACTATTCTACATGTGGCATGTGGATGTGGACATATAGAAATAGTCAAGTTTTTACTACAAAATTCCGCGGATGTCACAGCTACTAACAGATACGACAATACCCCAATTCATGAAGCAGTAAAAACGAATCAATACAACATTGTGAAATACTTCATAGAAGAAATAAACATTGATCCTAATGTGACTGGTGAGTATGAGAATACTCTCTTGCACTCTGCTAGTGATAAGGGTTTGCTAGATATTGTCAAATATTTAATAGAGGCTTGCCATTGCGATCCAATGGCTACTAATTATTATAACAATACTCCTCTTCACCTAGCTGCCATGAGAGGAAAACTTGAAGTTGTTAAATACTTCATAGAAAACTTGAACCTTTCCCCAAATATTAGAGGTCAGAATGGTGAGACACTCCTTCACATGGCCAGTGCTGGTGGTCACCTTGATGTATTTCAATACTTAATAGAGATCCAACATTGCAATCCAATGATCACTGACAACTTCAATCAAATGCCGCTGGATTTAGCAGAGCAGTATGACCATTCCCATGTTGTCAGTTATTTGCTAGAGAATTTGGAGTACTTAATGACTATGGAGAAGTCATTATCAGATACTCAGTCATCTAGTGGCATTTTAAAGGACACATTTCCCAATACTGAAATGGAAGCTACTAGAGATACTTCTTTCTCACAGCTTCCAAAACCTCGATCACGATATAAAGAACATGATGCTAGTGATATTCTGTATAATGTTTCTACATCAATAGAGCACTCTAGTGATAATATTAATCCATTGTATGAGAAGACCAGCAGTACTGAGGATTACACTGAAAAGCCAGATAGTGTTAGAACCCCCTAAAATATGAATATTCTTCTTAAGCAAGTAGACAACATTTTCTGTAATGTAGTATATAATATTCGTTCATTGACTGTTGTTTAATAAACAAGTGTTTTGGCCAGTTCTTCAGTACAGTTATTGTGTTGCCATTTTCTTTAAACATTACATCATAAAAGTTGCACAAAATGGTGGTAACTATTGACAGATATCATGAAAGCTTATTGAGGTTTAAGCTCTAAATTGGCAAATGGTCAATTATTTGTATGCTTTGCTGCAAGTCTTTCTGAATGTGTTTAGTTGACTTACAAGTCTAAAGTTTTCAGAATGGCAATTAATTAATTAATTCATTAATTGTAATGTGATTTATGAAGGTAAAACATTAGGATGTTTTTATATTATGTGGATAACAGACTCTCAACACCATTTTTTCCACTAAAGGTCAGTTTGGGATAAAAATCATTTTGTTTTGCCAAAGTTAATTGTACATAACTAATAATTGTAAATCATTTAATTTCAATGCAAACTAAAATTGCAAAGCAGGTAAATACAGATAGCCCTAAGACAATCAGTATTTTGTCGTGATGACATGTTAAGATTTGGAGAAGAAACGTGTAATACATAAGTATTGAGTGTACATGGAGATTTTCTCTGTCTGAAAACTGTTAAGAGTCACATCAAAAACTCTCCCAACAAGACTATAACTGTGGTAAGCTTTTTGTATTATAAGTAACAATATTATCATATTATACAGTTTTGAGTAGCTTCTCCATTACCTACCTGAGAAGAACTTGCAATAATTGATGGATAAGAATCTCACTGCACACATCGTAAATAGTAGAATAGTCCTTGACTGAACATTAAATTTAAACAAGTCAAACAATGTACATCCTACTCTGAAGTGCTATATATAATTTCCTCTATGTACTTCTTATATAAGTAACTAATATGTAGCTTAGTGGGCAATAATAAAAATATATTATTATGATTTGATGGTATATAATAAAAATTGTATAGCTTAGAATAGCTAACACTCAGAGTGTGATCAGCTAGAAGTCAACATTCCTACACTCTCTCAAAGTGTGATCAGCCAATAGTTGATTCCTAACATAATCTGTTTTAGAACAGGATCAGATACATGTTATATGAAGTGTGCTTCTCCCAGATGAGCTAAGTAAAATGAAAAGTCAGGTGAATGGTGAAGCGGAGTGTTGTCATACAGTATATGTCTTACTTGTCCTCACCCACCTGACACCTTCATTCTACCCATAATATTAACTCTGATAAGAGACTCTTATTCACATCTGTTATATTAATTTATCAGCATTATTTCTGACAAAACTTGCCAGTTTCTCTTCAGAGAGTTAAAAGTTATTTAAAGCTTCTTGTAGAGTATGGGGCAAGTGTCATTCTTATGAGCAAACAGGTGTAAAGAAGCAAATTGTCCTGTAGTAATACAAGTAAACTTGTACTATCCTTATAGAGTTTATGTAATCAACAGCTACACTGTCATGTTGTGTTTGATAAGTAAATAATTTATGAACTGCAAGCATTCATGTCATGTGAAGGCTAACAGGATATATTGAGGCATGAATTACTTGACATAATAGACAGAAATGATGACAACTACATATCCTCATTAGATGTATTCTCTCTCATTCACAGGCAGAGAGAATACATCTAGTGAGTAAAGTAAGGCTGAGAAAGAATTTGTGAACTACCTACCCTATAGCATAAAGTAGTACAGGAATACAAATGCTATGCCTCTGTCAGTCAGTGTCCCTCACATGTGTATCCCACACATCAGTGTCCCACACATCAGTGTCCCACTCATCAGTGTCCCACACATCAGTGTCCCACTCATCAGTGTCCCACACATCAGTGTCCCGCACATCCTGTCTTAATACTGTATTTTTGAACTTGTCTAGCTAACTTTCTAGTTCAACTTCTTCCACTTGATTTGTCTGATTTGTCTGCCTTTTTGCCCTATCTTGACCAAAAAATGCCTGAATCCAATCTCAGCCAAACAATGATGGACAATTTCCTTTTGCTATGAAAAGCATCAGGTCTTTTGTCAAACCTTCCACTGAAGCATTCACGGTAGCTTGACCAGAGAGCTCCAAAGTTGTCCCATAGCCGATCGCAACTTCTTTGTTGTTGGCTGTATTTGAACAGGACATTTCTCCTGTGATGTGACAGTTACTGCCGCTCCAGTATAGATTTCCATTTGCACTGGCTGCTTGCCTTCTCCACTCGTATATTGTTCTCGAGCAATATGTTTAATCCTGATATTTCATCCTCACTAGAAGGTTTTTCTTCCTCCCTGATTTGCTTTTGGGATTGTGACCTGGAAGTTTTTCTTGCCACATACTTGGATATGCAAGCTTCTTTAATGTGACCTTCTTTGCCACACTTAAAACACTGTGCAGTCTAGAACCTGCACTGCTCAGGAGTATGGCCTTGTCTTCCTCCACAGCGATAGCAGCTATGCTTGTTTGTAGCTTGTGGCCTCCTCCTTCCTTTCTGAAGGTGGTTTACTCCTTGGATTCTCGTTTCTGACCCATGTGAGCACTATCCATTTCTGCCGTATAGCACTTGCTTTTTCACAAGCATCTGCGAGCACAGGGGCTCTTTCCTTATAGTTTCACTTGCAAGTTTACAAACTAGCCTGTCTCTCAACTCTGGCTACAAGAAATTGTCAAATTTACAATCCTTAGCTAGTCTTCGAAGCGCTGCAAAGTACTCGGGTACTGTCTCTCCCATCTGTTGACTGCACTGGTGGAAACAGTAAGTCTCCACTATCACCGTCGGGGCTGGCTGCAGATGATTTTACAGCTTACTTACTAACTCGTCAAAGATCTTGGTGTTGGGCCTGACGAGAGTGAACATATCGCATAGCAATTGATACGTTTGATCACCTACAGTGCTAAGAAGTATAGCCACTCTTTTTTCTATCATAGTAGACTACGTTGGCAGCCTATATCTCCTTTAGGTTTCAGCATCAAATGAATAATACTGTTGCCATTGTTTAGCATTTTTGTTGTGTATCTTTCTGTATTATTAACTGAAGAAGGCTCCACGGAGCAAAAATGTCTTGATTAAATTCAACATCAGAAACCTTTGAATATGCAGTGCTTCCAACTTAAAGAGTGGATTTTTTGACACTACTGTATAGTCCCTCACTACAGTCATTTAACATACACATACCTTTTATTCATCATCCCAATAATGTTTACAATAGTAAAACTGCCTGTTTAGAGAATGGAAAATGGAGAACAGCACTTTTCTCATTCACTCTAATAAATTTTACGCCATTTTTGTTGACGTCAAGATTTTGCGGTAGTTCGTCATTAAACGTAGCTAGTTAACGAGCTAAGGTCGAACGGTTATTTCCCGGAGCAGTAAGATAGATAGTGATAGGCCGTAGCACCATAAAACTTGATCCCACGGGCCTGAGATACAACCGTATCTAAATCAGCCATACCCGTGCAACAATTAGCGGTAAACTGGCGCCATCATACATTTATGACACAATACGCATGCGCTTTTTTGTGACGTCGCGTTTACGTGTACTAAAGGCCCACAACCCGCTCTAAACGTCATCATTTTGATGACCCTTACCGTGTGTAAATATTTTTTGGTGAAAAACAGCCACAACTCACTTCATTTTCTAGGTATAGCTACCAAAGTTATACATAATAATTTTAAGGCAATTTTACATCATGTGTCAAGAAATTCAAAATCCTGGCTTAAACACTTTTTTTCTTAAAATTTTAAATATTTCGAGATTCAAATTTCGTGTGCCAACAAAATCAGGCTCATATGAAACTTCAGGTATTAAAGTATCAGTATACCAAGTTATAGATGTGGGTTGGCGGTCACAGGCCACGGAGAACCTGGATTGGCTCAATCGGTAAAGGCTATAAGCCTGAAGGTAAGTCGCCAGAGGTAGAGGAGAAGTTATCCCACACACACTTACTCGTACGCTCTGGTGACCTGCTGCCACCAGAGTTCGCCCTCCGCACCTTTGACAGAGTATTAATATGTAACTAGTGATGTGCTTGAGCACAAATGGCGAGCGAGCCTAAAGACTATACTATTGATTTTGACTTCTAACACTGAAGCTACTGAAAATAAGGTCCAGTTTTTTAATTTAGCATACAGGGTAAAGGGATTTCAGTGCCATAGTAACAACTCTCTGCAACTGTTTGAATTGAAGGAAAAAACAACAACAAAACAATACATGTTATTTAAAAGTTTTCTTTGTGATATTCTTTAGCTAAGTAGTGGTTGTAACACACAATGCTTTGACACAACTGGACATGCACCTACACAGACTTACCTTCGCAGTAGTCTAGTGGACAATGTATTTTCAAGTAAATACTGTTGCGCACGGCTTATAACCATGACAAAGAGCGCATTGACTTACCACCGCCACTAACTCGAATAGAAATGGAAGTCCCTTAAGTTTTCAAGTTTTAACTGCACCCGCAAAAGAATTCAAAACGGTAAACAATTCAATTTCTAGGGTGATACGGGTACTGATCGATAAACCAGAGGATTCTGTTTAGTGCAATTTGGGACGGGGTCGAACACATAACTAACACAAAAACCCGAGGGTCAAAGTACAAAATGACATACATACGTCCATACATATATACAAATAAATAAATAACTAGTGGTGTGCTTGAGCACAAATGGCGAGCGAGCCTGATAGTTAGGTAACATAAAATGTTACTATGTTTTAGCTTTTACTTCATGCAAACACTATAATAGCAGTTATGACATTTGACTTCAGCAAATAAATACAAAATCACTCTCTTACCTTATTAATGGTAACTTTTGTAGTATCAAACATCAACCATTCTGATAATCTCAATCACCAGTAACTCTTGAACAAGCTCTCAGCTATACGATAAAAAATAAACCAGTGTTATTATTTGTAATTTTAGCCAACAAATATGGAATTACTACTTACATCATTCTTGAGTATTGATAACTTCTGTAGTATCAAATTGAAGTTACTTTGACCATCTGAATTACTTTGAATTCTTGACAACAAGCTCTCACCTACAAAAACAAAAGACAATCAATTTTAGTACACAAATACAAAATTACTTTCTTACCTCATTTTCTTGAGCAGTGGTAACTTTTGTAGTACCAAATTTGAGCCCATCTGACTATTTGAATTTACCAGTCACTGTTGATTAGCTCTTAGCTACAAAAAAGAAAGGCCAGAGTTAATTTTGCATATTTAGCTAATAAATATGGAAATGCGTACTTATCTCAGCTTCCCTCGAGAAATAGTAGCTTCCATAGCATTAATACTACGGCATTCTGACTACCAACGGCTCTTGACAACCAACAACCGGCACTCCATATCCCTGATAAAACGGCGAAGTTTTGAAAATAAGTCTGGAAAAGGGTCTTCAATGCCATAGTAACCTGTCGAATCAACTTTTTGTGTCTTGAAAATAAGCGTTTTAGCAGGAATTTTCTCATACTTTGGAGCTTAAGTATAAAGTAAGGTTTGCTTAATGCTGTAGTTTCATAATAAACTGGAGTCAAGCCCAAATAGCCGTGTTTTTAGGAAAAAAAAGTTCCCTGCGCGCGCGTTTAAAGAGCATACGTACCATCCATACATACATACATATAACATATACCCGATTTTGCATTATCCACCCCTAATACTGTCTCGCTCGCTTCGCTCGCTCGCCAACAAATAAACTAGTGATGTGCTTGAGCACAAATGGCGAGCGAGCCTAAAGACTATACTATTTTTATATGAATGATTTTGATTTGTAACACTGAAGCTACTGAAAATAAGGTCCAGTTTTTTAATTTCGCATACACGGTAAAGGGATTTCAGTGCCATTGTAATAACTCTCTGCAACTGCTTGAATTGAAGGGAAAAAACAACAACAAAACAATGCACGTTATTATTTAAACGTTTTCTTTGTGATATTCTTTAGCCAAGTAGTGGTTGTAACACACAATGTTTTGACACAACTGGACATGCACCTACACAGACTTACCTTTGCGGTAGTCTAATGGACAATGTATTTTCAAGTAAATACTGTTGCGCACGGCTTACAACCATGACAAAGAGCGCATTGACTTACCACCGCCACTAACTCGAATAGTCCTTAAGTTTTCAAGTTTTAACTGCACCGGCAAAAGAATTCAAAACGGTAAACAATTCAATTTCTAGGGTGATACGGGTACTGATCGATAAACAGAGGATTCTGTTTAGTGCAATTTGGGATGGGGTCGACAACCGAACTAACACAAAAACGCGAGGGTCAAAGTACAAAATGACATACGTACGTCCAAACATATATACAAATAAATAAATAAATAAACTAGTGGTGTGCTTGAGCACAAATGGCGAGCGAGCCTTAAACTACACTATTGTTAAATTTGATTTTAACAACTGACACTCAAGCTACTAAAATAAAGTCGAGTTTTTAAATTACGTATGCGGTAAAGGGGTTTCAATGTCATGGTAACCGCTCCCGCAACAGTTTGAATTGAAAAAGAAGCAACAAATTCAAATCACGTTATTTAAAATTTTCTTTGTGATATTCTTAATAGTAGTTGTAACGCACCATACTTTCACACAACTGAACATACCTACGCAAGACTTACCTTCCTGGTAAGTCTAGCGGACAATGAATTTTTAAGTAAATACTGTTGAGACCCGCAAAACAATTCAAAGCCGTAAACAATTCATCAAAGGCGATACGGGTAATGGTCGCTAAGCCGGAGGATTCTGTTTAATGAAGTTTGGGACGGGTCGAACGCGGAGCGAACACAAAAATACGGAGGGTCAAAGTACAAAATGACATACGTACGTCCATATATATAAACAAACAAACATCCCCGATTTTTTCATTTTTACCCCTGTAAGTGTCTCGCTCGCTACGCTCGCTCGCCAACTAACAGAATGCTAGTATAGGGGGAACTGAGGATACGCATGCGTGTCCTGGCTTATATGTCAGAAGACACTCATGCGCACCAATAATGTGGGGGGTGTGGTCACAGGACATCCGGACACAAAATAAGCACAACACGACATACGTACACTAAAGATTACAAACACTAAAGATTACAAACACGCACTGCGATTCACTATGCTAATAAACTAGTGGTGTGCTTGAGCACAAATGGCAAGCGAGCCTAAAGACTATACTATTTTTATATGAATGATTTTGACTTCTAGCACTGAAGCTACTGATAAGGTCCAGTTTTTAAATTTCGCATACACGGTAAAGGGATTTCAGTGCCATAGTAACAACTCTCTGCAACTGCTTGAATTGAAGGAAAAAAACAACAACAAAACAATACACGTTATTTAAAAGTTTTCTTTGTGATATTCTTTAGGTTGTAACACACAATGCTTTGACACAACTGGACATGCACCTACACAGACTTACCTTCGCGGTAGTCTAGTGGACAATGTATTTTCAAGTAAATACTGTGCGCACGGCTTATAACCATGACAAAGAGCGCATTGACTTACCACCGCCACTAACTCGAATAGAAATGGAGTCCCTTAAGTTTTCAAGTTGTAAACTGCACCCGCAAAAGAATTCCAAACGTAAACAATTCAATTTCTAGGGTGATACGGGTACGGATCGATAAACCAGAGGATTTGTTTAGTGCAATTTGGGACGGGGTCGACCACATAACTAACACATAAACGCGAGGGTCAAAGTACAAAATGACATACATACGTCCATACATATATACAAATAAACTAGTGGTGTGCTTGAGCACAAATGGCGAGCGAGCCTGATAGTTAGGTAACATAAAATGTTACTATGTTTTAGCTTACTTCATGCAAACACTATAATAGCAGTTATGACATTTGATTTCAGCAAACAAATACAAAATCACTGTCTTACCTTATTAATGGTAACTTTTGTAGTATCAAACATCTGCCATTCTGATAATCTCAATCACCAGTAACTCTTGAACAAGCTCTCAGCTACGATAAAAAATAAACCAGTGCTATTATTTGTAATTTTAGCCAACAAATATGAAATTACTACTTACATCATTCTTGAGTATTGATAACATCTGTAGTATCAAATTGAAGTTACTATGACCAACTACAAAAGTTACCACTGCTGAAGAAAATGAGGTAAGAAAGTAATTTTGTATTTGTGTGCTAAAATTGATTGTCTTTTGTTTTTGTAGGTGAGAGCTTGTTGTCAAGAATTCAAGGTAATTCAGAACCAAATTTGAGTCCTTCTGACTATTTGAATTTACCAGTCACTGTTGACAACAAGCTCTTAGCTATAAAAAAGAAAGGCCAGAGTTATTTTGCATATAAAGCTAACAAATATGGAATTGCGTACTTGCCTCGGCATCCCTCGAGTAGTAGTAGCTTCCTTAGCATTAATACTTTATGTGCTTACATACACTTTTCAGAAGTAGTGATAGCTCTCTTAGTACTGACTACAGGTGGCTCTTGACAACTAGTAACAAGCCGCACTTAGCCGGAAAAAAGGCGAAGTTTTGAATTTAAATCTGGTAAAGGGTCTTCAATGTCATAGTAACCGATCGAATCAACTTTTTGTTTCTTGAAAAGCAAGCGTTTTCGCAGGAATTTTCTCACACTTTGGAGCTTAAGTATGAAGTAAGACTTGCTTAATGCTGTAGTTTCAGAATAAACTGGGGTCAAGCCTAAAAAGCCGTGTTTTTTGAAGAAAAACGTTCCCCGCGCGCGCGTTTAAAGGGCATACGTACGATCCATACATACATACCTACATATATATATACTAGTGATGTGCTTGAGCACAAATGGCGAGCGAGCCTAAAGACTATACTATTTTTATATGAATGATTTTGACTTCTAACACTGAAGCTACTGAAAATAAGGTCCAGTTTTTTAATTTAGCATACAGGGTAAAGGAATTTCAGTGCCATAGTAACAACTCTCTGCAACTGCTTGGAAGGAAAAAAACAACAACAAAAAAATACACGTTATTTTAAAGTTTTCTTTGTGATATTCTTTAGCTAAGTAGTGGTTGTAACACACAATGCTTTGACACAACTGGACATGCACCTACACAGACTTACCTTCGCAGTAGTCTAGTGGACAATGTATTTTCAAGTAAATACTGTTGCGCACGGCTTACAACCATGACAAAGAGCGCATTGACTTACCACCGCTACTAACTCGAATAGAAATGGAAGTCTCTTAAGTTTTCAAGTTTGAACTGCACCCGCAAAAGAATTCAAAACGGTAAACAATTCAATTTCTAGGGTGATACGGGTACTGATCGATAAACCAGAGGATTCTGTTTAGTGCAATTTGGGACGGGGTCGACCACATAACTAACACAAAAACGCGAGGGTCAAAGTACAAAATGACATACGTACGTCCAAACATAATATACAAATAACTAGTGGTGTGCTTGAGCACAAATGGTGAGCAAGCCTGATGTTAGGTAACATAAAACTAAGTATTGTTACAATGTTTTAGCTTAGTTCATGCAAACACTATAATAGCAGTTATGACATTTGATTTCAGCAAACAAATACAAAATCACTCTCTTACCTGATTAATGGTAACTTTTGTAGTATCAAACATCAACCATTCTGATAATCTCAATCACCAGTAACTCTTGAACAAGCTCTCAGCTACGATAAAAAAATAAACCGGTGTTATTATTTGTAATTTTAGCCAACAAATATGGAATTACTACTTACATCATTCTTGAGTATTGATAACTTCTGATTGAAGTTACTTTGACCATCTGAATTACCTTGAATTCTTGACAACAAGCTCTCACCTACAAAAACAAAAACAATCAATTTTAGCACACAAATACAAAATTACTTTCTTACCTCATTTTCTTGAGCAGTGGTAACTTTTGTAGTACCAAATTTGAGCCAATCTGACTATTTGAAATTACCAGTCACTGTTGACAAGGTCTTAGCTACAAAAAAGAAAGGCCAGAGTTAATTTTGCATATTTAGCTAACAAATATGGAATTGCGTACTTATCTCAGCTTCCCTCGAGAAGTAGTAGCTTCCTTAGCATTAATACTACGGCATTCTGACTACCAACGGCTCTTGACAACCAACAACCGGCACTCCGTATCCCCCCATAAAACGGCGAAGTTTTGAAATTAAGTCTGGAAAAGGGTCTTCAATGCCATAGTAACCGGTCGAATCAACTTTTTGTTTCTTGAAAAGCAAGCATTTTCGAAGGAATTTTCTCACACTTTGGAGCTTAAGTATAAAGTAAGGCTTGCTTAATCCTGTAGTTTCAGAATAAACTGGGGTCAAGTCTAAAAAGCCGTGTTTTTTGGAGAAAAACGTTCCCCGCGCGCGCGTTTAAGGGGCATACGTACCATCCCACATACATATATAACATATACCCGATTTTGCATTATCCACCCCTAATACTGTCTGGCTCGCTTCGCTCGCTCGCCAAATATACTAGTGGTGCGCTCGAATAGCGCAAATGCATGGCGAGCGAGTAAATATATGAGTATAGGTAAAGATGATTTGTGAAGGAAATCGCTAAATAATAGCAATGATTAGGCATGAAGAGTTAACAACAACAGAATTACCTGGATAAACTTCGAAAGCAGTGGCAAAGAAGCGCAGCTTGACAAAGACTTCACAATTGTTTCAAGGAGAGAGTAGCTATAAACTTTTTAAGAGAGTAGCTATAAACTTTTTGGTTGAACCAAAGTTGTGTAAGGCAGTGCAGCAGGATTCTCCGCGCTCGTTAATTGAAAAATACTGGAACTGTGAACGCTTTACCTAACTTACGTAATTAGAAGCGCGGGCGAAATTTTTGACGTACGCATACATACCTATATATATTATTGGCGAGCGAGCGTAGCGAGCGAGACACTTACAGGGGTAACACAATCGAAAATCGGGGATGTTTGTTTATTTATTTATTTATTTGTATATATGTATGGACGTATGTATGTCATTTTGTACTTTGACCCTCGCGTTTTTGTGTTAGTTATGTGGTCGACCCCGTCCCAAATTGCACCAAACAGAATCCTCTGGTTTATCGGTCAGTACCCGTATCACCCTAGAAATTGAATTGTTTACCGTTTTGAATTCTTTTGCGGGTGCAGTTAAAACTTGAAAACTTAAGGGACTTCCATTTCTATTCCAGTTAGTGGCGGTGGTAAGTCAATGCGCTCTTTGTCATGGTTATAAGCGGTGCGCAACAGTATTTACTGGAAAATACATTGTCCACTAGACTACTGCGAAGGTAAGTCTGTGTAGGTGCATGTCCAGTTGTGTCAAAGCATTGTGTGTTACAACCACTACTTAGCTAAAGAATATCACAAAGAAAACTTTTAAATAACGTGTATTGTTTTTTTTTTTTGGTTTTCCTTCCAAGCAGTTGCAGAGAGTTGTTACTATGGCACTGAAATCCCTTTACCTTGTATGCTAAATTTAAAAACTGGACCTTATTTTCAGTAGCTTCAGTGTTAGAAGTCAAAATCATCCATATAAAAATAGTATAGTCTTTAGGCTCGCTCGCCATTTGTGCTCAAGCACATCACTAGTATATACTGTATATCTGAAATCTCAATTGAACACGACTGAGAGTCAGCTTCGCTCGCTTCGCTCGCTCGCTGAATAAACATCCCCGATTTTTTCATTTTTACCCCTGTAAGTGTCTCGCTCGCTACGCTCGCTCGCCAATAACATATACCCGATTTTGCATTATCCACCCCTAATACTGTCTCGCTAGCTACGCTCGCTCGCCAATAATTACACACACAACTGTCTTTCAATGACGCAACATCAATGTTCATGCATTCCTCTTCTCTTTATTCTTCTTCTTTGACTTCATCTCTTTCTCATTCTCTCTCGTCTCTGTCTCTGTCTCCAGCACTCTATCCTCTCCGCCCACAATAGAGAACAGGAAAAATGATTTCTCTTTTTTCAGCTTAAACACTTCCAAATTCACTGTCTTGAAGCTCCCAGCTCCATCGTCTATAACCACAAAAATAACCACAAACCCACAAAATTGTTTGTCTGTATGTTAATATGACATTAATGTATAATAATACAAATTTTTAGCTTTCTATTACACATACTTGAGAAATTATAGCAGAATTAGCAACCTCAACCAAAAAGCTAAAAAATCCACTCTTTAAGCTGGAAGCACTGTATATAACATATAATTCTGTTTAGTTGATCCAACACTAAAATGGCCTGAAATATCATGATTAAGATGCAGAACTTTATTACGCAAAGGCTTGCGAACCACAACTGCATGAGCAATTCTCCCACTCGTGGTTGTCCATCACATTAATATTCCTTCTACTATAAAGCATCGCTTTTCTCCTTTCTCAGCCCACGACCACATCTGTGCTATGGAATCATCTAGATGCAAACCTATCAAGTCAGCTGTAGAATATCCATCAAACTTTATTGTTGGGACATCAAGGAGTGTGGAAATTGACTTAGCTGCCTAGGTACAGTGTCATCACAAGATAAAAATATCATCAGCAGCTGGTGGGAAATAATTTGAATTTGGCACAACATCTTCACAAGAAATGAATCTGCAGCTGGTAAACTGTATGTATTAGAGTTATCATGCCCTAACACGGGATTAAGCTCATAAGACTGAACACCGTCAGAACTATCAAGTTCAGAAGGATTACAGCCTTCCAATACTTGCTGCATTTCATGCTCATGCTCCTCCCTTTCCTACGATTTGGATTGAGCATGTGTTAAAAACACATTCTTGGGCAGATTCTTAGCAGAGTATACAATATGTCACCAACACTCACCCAATGAAACACTGCCTGGAGGCATTGCATCCCAATTCCCAAAGCAAAAATAAGCGGTAATTCCCTCAATTACCCTAGTTCAGGATGTCCAATTAAGTATAGTCTTCTAAATGTTTCCGTTTTGTCCTCCATACTCCAGCAACTGATAGGTGGAGAGCAACTGGTTGAAAATAAGAGCACTCAGTAAGATGGAATTAGGATGAAATTGCGATGGAAGTAGGATAGAAATAGGACGGAAGAAAGAGGCCTGAAAAAACACCCACCATATTAGGTCTACATCAGTTGCAGAATTTGGTACAAAGGACTTCTCAGATTCACTATTAGTAATAGCAAGCTATCAATTTTCTTGACTGATTAATCAGAGTAGAACTTCTGGCAAAAACATGAACAGATCAAGTTTTTTACTCTTTACACTTAAAAGTTCTCACAATCACTGGATAATTTGCATCAGCCACAACATGTCTCCATACTTCACTTAACTCTCAAGTCGATACTTTCAACATGCCTATCCCATAACCAGTTAGTATGTGATACATTACAAAACAAGTGAGAGAATGTGAGGACTAAAAATTGTAGTGGCAAAATCAGAGAAAGTCTTCAGCATTAATCACAATGGCAGCTTCTTCAAGGATTACACAGCTTGCTACTGGTCGTTGAGCCTGCACTGCAGATCAATCATTCAATCAGCAGTAATGCCCTCTTTGACAATGAAGGGTAATTACTATCACTAAATGTTACCTAATTTTCATGATGAAATATCTTCAAGATTTTACATCTTGATTATGACATCCTAATATAATAGCTGTGGGCAAAATGCCAGCATTGATTTAATCCGATGAAGTGAAGATCATAGGATACAGAATACAATAGCAGTAAATTCCAGCAAAGCACCTAACTAAATAGATAGCTACTAGCTATAGTAAAGAAGTCAAGCACTTGCTGATTTCAACTGATTAAGTTAAGCAAGTCTATGTGCAACTCGTGCACTGAAACTGCAGACGTTAACGCTGTCTTCACAAGAAAAGCTTAACATACAAGCCGACACTCACCTCATATGGAGGCTGCTGAGAATATTTGTAATAATGCAAAACTACCGCGAGCAACATAAAAATGATTTGCTTGCGTGAGTACGGGGTGACAATAGGGGGCGCTACCAACACTCGCATAACGATTGTACGACCTAAAAATAACTAGCTTTATCTGAAGGGAAAAAAAAGAAGTAGAAACAAAAAATCCTGGCTCATTAAAAGTAAATTGCAACATTTTGATGCTTGTTTCAATCTTCGGGAGGCTGCCATCTTCAAGATCCTTTGTGAAAAATAACTGACTGACTGACTGACTGACTGACTGACAGACAAACTGAGTACTGTTACCCTCTCGAGTCTGAGGTCCACCCCTCAACCAGTCTTACGTCTGAGCCCCACCCCTTAATTTTTTCTCTGGTGAAAGTACGTAACATTCATTACACTGGGCACGCAGAATTCTGGTAAGAGTCGTTAAGTGTAAATACCAATTAAGACAGTGGGCGTGGTCTTTTCTTTTGAGCCTTACTCAACAAACAGAAGCAGTCACGCCCACAAGACTATTTTTATTGTTGCGAAATACAAGATAACTGAGGTATATAAGATAATGGGAAGGTATCTAGAGGTGAGATGAGCTAGGGTGGGAGGGAAACCAGCCCAGAGCCTAAAAGTAGGTGTAGAGTCTCTCAGCATTTCTGCTTTTACTCTAAAAAGCAAGCAGGTGTAGGCTTTTGTAAGAATCTTTACTTGGCTTACTATAAATGTGATGTCTCTAAGCATATTTACTTTGGTGAGGTGTGGGGTTAATAGGTATCTTTACTTAATAGGTGTAAGGTTGCTTAGCATCTTTAGCAAGGTAGTTCCAAAGTTTATTGATGTATACTGTTAAGCTTTCTTTCACTAAAATATGTGCTGAAAGATCAGACAAGAACTTGAGCCTTCACATTCAGCCCTTAATACGCTGAAGCTGATTTTACCATACAAGGATAGATTATTTATACATAACAATTGTAGCTAATTTTTAGCTCTTTCAATTAAATTTTCATGAAACTAAAATACAGTGGTGTAAAATAGAAATCTAATTTTCCCACTTCTCTCTCCCCCAATTTCCAGTCAATTGTTAATGTTTATTCTTTAATATTCTTGTGGGATAGATAAACTTTGTAGTAAGAATGAGTGCTCTCTCTGATGAGTGTTCTTCTGTGTCATTGCACCTGCTTTTTGAGATGTAAGTGTAAGAATTGTTATATATAATCATTTATTTGTAATGTTACTTTACCAATTGACATAATTAGTCATACATACCGTATTAGATTCTCCATTGAGTAACACCAAAGAGTGGAAGGACCCTCACTGCATTGACTGGGCATATTTTTTCCCACAAAACAATATCTGCTCTTTATATTTGGTCTTTACTATGTTCAAAAGATAATATGGTATAAAATAGTTAAACCATGGTAACTCTCAGGATTATTGATAGATAACTGCCCTTGGGATCGGAATGGTTATCAATGGTAATCCCTCGAATCTATAGTTTAACTATTACATACTCACACACTTCCTCTATTAGTATGTAATTACATTATAGCTGTGAATTCCAACTATCTGTTTTGTTTACTCACAGTTCTGACAATCATAGTTAACATAGCCACTAAGACATTCACCACCACTCTTATTGTCTCAGTTGTATTCCTGTATCACTGCACTACAAGCAAACATACTGTCACATCTAGGACGAAGTAGAAACTGCTTATGGCTTTAAGTTAATCACTCAATTGTTATCACTTGTAATGTTTATGTGCTTTTCTCAGGTTATATATTTACTATAATGCCATTAATTGTCATTATAGCTGTATTCTTGGCACTCCACACTTCAACATAGTAGTTTTCATTTGGTTGGCTATGTTTCTTTCCAATCTGAAGAAAATCCTTCAAGAAAACAATTTTAGCATTTACCTGATATTCTCAAGCAAGTTACCAGATAATTTCACCTTCTCTTATTACAAGCTCTCCAAGTAAGTGTTCTTATACTTGTTATGGAGGTCATAACATTAACAAGATTATCATGTTTTTATTATTGAAATACTCTAGTATTACGCATACATAACTAGTGATGTGCTTGAGCACAAATTCTTATACTTGTTATGGAGGTCATAACATTAACAAGATTATCATGTTTTTATTATTGAAATACTCTAGTATTACGCATACATAACTAGTGATGTGCTTGAGCACAAATGGCAAGCGAGCCTAAAATTACACTATTGTTAGACAATTAATTGCAACTTGTAACACTTAAGCTACTAAAAAAAAGTCGAGTTTTTAAATTACATATATACAGTAAAGGTGTTTCAATGTCATAGTAATCGCTTGCCACAACTGTTTGAATTGAAAAAAAGCAACAAATAACAAGCCACCTTATTTATACATTTTCTTTATGATATTCATTAGCTTAGTAGTACTTGTATTACACAATACCTGTGCCTACACAAGGGATTCTTGCATCAATTTCTGGAGTATTGGTTATAGCAACTTCTGTAGTATCACATTACAGCTGTTAATGTCTAGCTACCTGAACAAGTAGAAGTCTTCAGCAAACAATAAACTAACATGTTTACATCACCTTATTATTTTCTAATTATATTCATGATCCATCCAGAACCACCATAGTCTATACCATGTCATCCCTGATATATGTGCAGTGAATTGTCTGCCAAAGTTAGTTCATTGTAAGTTAAACCTAGCAGAAGCAGACCATGTTACCTGCTTACGGCTTGCTGATAGCTGTGAGATCTACCATACCGGCAAAGCCACAGGTTGCTCACCTCACACTAGCCATGGGGTACAAACTTGCTGAAGCTAGGATTAGCTTGTGGTGGATCTGGTCCTTGGAGCCTGTACCAACCTCCAGCTCAGGGGTTTACAAGTCCTGAACATTAGTCCTTTGAGGCAGATCTACTTTGAGTAAAGAAGCAAGATGACCAGCCAGGCTTCACCTCTCCCAGACTTCCACGAGTACCTCTACTACTACTTCACTCCAGGACCACTCGCCACACCAAAGTCCCAGATATCGATTCTACCAAACAAGATCTAGGATCTCCTGCCAAGCCGAAGTACGAACTCAGCATCAATGGTCACCGATCACCTTGACAGCCAGTGGTCTCACTCAACTCGTCAGTCAGCAGTCTCACTCGACTTGTCAGTCTGTAGTCTCACTCGACTTGTCAGTCGGTAGTCTCACTCGACTTGTCAGTCAGTAATCTCGCTTGACTCATCCAGTCAGCAATCTCGCTTAACTCATCAGTCAGTCAGCAGTCGTGCACTCGACTCGTCAGTGAGTTGGTAGTCCAGCACTTGACTCGTCAGTTAGTCAGCAGTCTCGCACACGACTTGGCAGTATCCCTCGATTCCGGCAGTCTCCATTGACTCCAGCAGTCTCCCTCGACTCAGCAGTCTGTCAGTCAGCAGTCTCACAGTTGATTCCACTCTTCACGAAAATCAGCACCTCTCCCTCCCAAACACAGGTTGCTTGCCTCACACTAGCCGCGGGGTGCAAACTTGCTGAAGCTAGGAAAAGCTTGTGGTGGCTCTGATCCTTCAACCTTGTACCAACTTCCACCTCAGGCATTTACGACTCCTTAACATAAGCTATTCAGACTATCTGAATAGCTTACTGATAATTCTTGACAACATGCTCTCAGCTGCAAAAACAAAAGACTGTCAATTTTAGCAAACAAATACAATATCGCTTTCTTACCTCATTTTCTTGAGTAGTGGTAACTTATGTAGTATCAAATTTAAGCCAGTCTTACTATCTGAATATACCAGTCACTCTTGACAACAAGCACTCAGCTACACAAAAGAAAGACCAGAGTAATTTTAGCTAAAAAATATGGAATTACATACTTATCTCAGCTTCCCTCCGAGTAGTGGTAGCTTCTTTTTACCAGGTCGTACCAACAGCGAGTTTTTTTTTATTTATGTCTGGGAAAGGGTCTTCACTGCCATAGTAATCAGTCGCAGCAACTTTTTGTGACTTGGAGAAAAAAAAAAGCATTTTCGCAGGAATTATGTCACAATTTTGAGCCAAAGTGTTAAAATAAAACTTGCTGTATTATCAGAACAAGATGGGGTCAAGCCTAAAAGGCTGTGTTTTAGGAGGAAAAAGTCCCTGTGCGTGCTTAAGGGTCTTATGTACCATTCATATATACATATTTAAACTAGTGGTGCGCTCGAATAGCGCAAATGCATGGCGAGCGAGCAGACTCTTTTTACAGAAAAATAGGACAGAAATCACATCTAACTGTAGTGCACAGTGTAACCCGTTCCATTCTCAGTTAGCATCAGAGAATCTAAAGTCTCTGATCCGAGACTAAACTAACAGAATTACCTGAATAAACTTCGAAAGCAGTGGCAAAGAAGCGCAGCTTGACAAAGAATTCACAATTGTTTCAAGAAGAGAGTATATAGCTGTAAACTTTTAGGTTGAAACAAAGTTGCGTCTGCAGCAGGATTCTCCGCGCTCGTTAATTGAAAAATACTGGAACTGTGAACGCTTTACTTAACTTACGTAATTAGAAGCGCGGGCGAAAACAGAGGTCTCACGTACCCCATAAACAGATAAATAAATAAATAAATATAGCGAAATCTCGATTGAATTACCCCTGATAGTGACTCGCTCGCTTCGCTCGCTCGCCAATCATATACCATACTCGATTTTGCATCTCTCTCGCTTCGGTCGCTCGCCAATAAGGCAGGCCAATAGAGTTGTATGATATGTGACAGGTGGTGTGCATTTGTGTATTCTCATAGCTGCTTTAATGGAAAGTGAGCTACGGGAATCTTAAAGACTTTGCCAGTCATATGTTTATACAGCTTATACTACAGCTGTGTCATCAACTACATCCAATTAATCACTAAGTAAATTAGGCCTTTTTCCACTAATTAGTCAGTGATTATTATATCTATATCAATTAATTATATAATTATGATTCTATGAAACAAAGCCATTACATTCAGCTCTTTCCACCAGCAATATCAACAACTGGATCATTTTTTATGTCAAGAGTGGAATAATAACTTTAAATGACATTGTGCAGGTCATAGTACTACTCTTAGTAGACTATAACACAATTCATTTGTAACAAAATTCCTGTAGTAACAATCATTTCAAAGCATTCTGGTAGCTACACATACAAGGACATGACAAGATGGCATATACATTATTTATGAGTTTAACACTTCGATGCATTTGATGAGGTCATTACATTGGCAGTTAAGGCTTTTCAATTCAGGGGGGAGGTGGTAGAGCAAGTTGTATTTAATTTTCTATTTCACAAAAACAAAATATACCTTTTCTTGTAATTTACAAGACTACGAGAAGTCATTTGACCTGACCTGAAAGCAATTATGGGTTAAATGACATGGCTATAGGAAGCAAATTTTGAGTACTGAGGCTTTCCTGTGTACTTTCAATTAACTTGACAGGGGCATGGGGCTGAGCCCTCTTCCAAACTTTGGAGAGCTCCAGCATTTCTAGCCCAACCCCTCAGCCTCCCTGAAATGTATTTCACAGGTTAGATATGAAGTAGTCTGCAAACCTTTGTGAAGTGATAGAAGTTCCAGTGCAAGCAGTCAATAAAGAGTAATCTGTGCTAGATATCCATGCCCACCACCCACAGCAGGGGAACACTTTAACTAACTTACACAAGTAGAATCCAGTGAATACAGGGGTTTCATGAATATGAAAAAATAAATTAAATATATAACAGTGGAAATTGAATTGCGTTACCCCTGTAAGTGTCTCACTCGCTTCAAGTTGGGTAACAATCACTGCCATAAATGATCCAAAAAAAAAAACAGGTGTCACATACGGTATTGAATTACATCTTGCCCTGCTAACACTGCTATTAGCTTACTCTAAACCGTATTATTAGTCAAATATTTAGCGTTACTTTTGCATAAAATGATATTAGTTGTTTTATACCATAATCTATTTTCAGACATTTTGAATCTCAATTATTCATCTGGATTTCATTTTATTATGACCTCCTCATTTATGCACTCGGCTTAAACAAGATATTCATATCATGTAAATATAGCAAGTGTTGCAAAGTATCCTCCTATCAGAAGCAAATGAATAGTTTTATACGAAGAAAAACTAACTGGGAAATGAGACAAAGTATTGTTCTAGCTCCAGAAATGAGTCCAACCCAGGATTGTGGTGCTCTTCTATTAGGAATAGTATTGGTGTGGATTATTAGTAAAAGAAAACGGAAGCAGCCTTATTTACAGTTTCAGGAGAGAGGTTATCATAACAGCAAATTGACATTGGCAAGGTAAGTAGATTACATGCAAGTTTTGGTCACTAACGTAATGAGTGATTTCCTTAATTTACTGATAGAGGCTCAATGGAAGTCAGAAAGCTAATGGCTAAACTTCACCCTAAATATAACATGCTAATCCTATTTAATACATTTCTTAAAAGGATATTTGTCAACAATATGAGGAATATTCAAAAATTAATACTTCCTAAACTACTTCTACTGGCTGGTGATGTGGAGTTGAATCCAGGACCATATGATGCAGGTATGTATTACTCTATTGTTGTTGTTGTGTTGTTGTTTTTCAAAAAACAGTAGCCAATAGCAAAATTTGGAACCAGGCAGCAAAAGGTGTTTAGCCCATACCAAATAATTAACTATTTCCTACCCAGATGTGGACATCTCGACATTGTAAAAAGTAGGTCACATGTTATCCCTATGTTCCATAAATCACTCAGCAAACTTCACTTCAATCAGGAGCAAGTCGAAATGTGGGGGGAGGGGTGAGGGGGTGGGATTAATTAGCTCCATGCATGGTATAATTCTGTGCTAAGCTATATTCCAACAGTTACATTATAGCTCCATCACTTGGCTACAGTACACCAAGAAGCATAATTTAACGGAAAATGTTTTTCTCTCTTGGATAGAGATGCTGGGAGGCAATTATTGTAAAGAAGTGATAAGTGGAGGTGCTGGGGCCACCACAATTTCAAAGTTAGTTGCTCTTTTGCCCCCTTTTTCTCTAACCCATGTGGAGGTAACGTTTTCTAAGATGAATTTCTTTCCAACATTTTTTTTTCATTTTCTAAGCCAGTGGCTGCAATACTATAAAATGTCAAAAGTGGAGGGGTGCTGAGCCCTCCACAGTCAAAATTGGGAGGCAGTAGCTGCCCTTCAATAGGCTGTCTCTGACATATCTGAATTTTTGTGGATGTCTTACAAAATTACCGAAGTCATTTTCTATTCGAATTAGTGGCAGTGGTAAGATATCTTCACTTTTACGCTGTTTGTCATAGTTGTACGTCCTGGCAACAATTTTGTTTTAAAATCATTGTCCAATAGTCAAGTCACCAAAGTAAGTTGTGTTTTTATTTCCAGTGAACTGGTAAGTGTGAAATAGTTGTGTGTTACAGCTACTGCTAAAAAGCTAAGTAATAGCAAAAGGATAACAACATTTGACTAATAAATACATATTAACTGCCTTTATACAACCTTTTGCTTTTACTACAGCTATAAGTTAGGGCTAGACTCAAAGTTGTGCAGTAATTCCTTAGAAATTGTGGGGGAACTCCCATTGATAGCGAACCACTGCCATCACATGCTTCTTCTCAAGTTTAGCATGTACAGTCTGTCAACTCCCCAGGTTAAGGCGCTCTATAGGTTAGTATAGTCCTTTGGACAGAGATAATTCCACTTACATAAAAATGGGTACACTGAGCTTTAGGATGGTGGTTGGTATATATATATAACTTATTACATGAGTCAGAGTGTGATATGGCGAAATATTTCACGAGCAGGCTAATTTATTTTCACAAGCCAGAGGCGAGTGAAAATAAAGCCTGAAAGTGAAATATCTTGCCTTAACTTTGGGTACACATCTCTTATTTTCTGCTTGACCTCAGTTTCTTTTGCCATTATAGGCGGGGGGTGTGTGACTATTCAGGCAGGTATGCTTACTTGGCCTCTTGTATCTTCCTGACACCTTACCCGTTCTTCTTGGTGGCGTCCAGAGAGGTTGCCCTCGTCCTTCCTCTCATTATTTTGCTGCTCCGCTGAGGCCTAGCCCTACCTTTGGGATTTTTCTTTTTGCCCTGTCTGCAAAAAGCCTCCCCTAAACCCTACTAACTTGATCCACCCCCTTTTGCCTATGTCACACTGGGACACCTGCCTCCTTAAATGTATCTACGTTGGTCCAGTGGAGTTGAGCAGCTATTCTAACCTCGCTTTACCCTTCCCGCCTACTATTCCTTAATTAGGTGTGGGTGGGTGGGATTATTTCTTGTGCCCGTCTCTGTCTCTCTTGCTCGGTGTCTGACCATGCATGCGGACTGATTTTTGTGCCACGTTATAGCGCACGTGACCCCTCCTAGAGTTGCCATGCGAGTTGAGCAGCTATTCTAACCTCGCTTTACCCTTCCCGCCTACTATTCCTTAATTAGGTGTGGGTGGGTGGGATTATTTCTTGTGCCCGTCTCTGTCTCTCTTGCTCGGTGTCTGACCATGCATGCGGACTGATTTTTGTGCCACGTTATAGCGCACGTGACCCCTCCTAGAGTTGCCATGCGCATACTAACTGCGTTGGTCTGTCCTCCCTGATACTGACCCTTTACCCAGCTGCCTTGCGGTGCTTGTCTCCCAGGTTAACTTATATTAACTCTATGTGTTAATATACATTTAACTTTGGGTACACATCTCTTATTTTCTGCTTGACCTCAGTTTCTTTTGCCATTATAGGCGGGGGGTGTGTGACTATTCAGGCAGGTATGCTTACTTGGCCTCTTGTATCTTCCTGACACCTTACCCGTTCTTCTTGGTGGCGTCCAGAGAGGTTGCCCTCGTCCTTCCTCTCATTATTTTGCTGCTCCGCTGAGGCCTAGCCCTACCTTTGGGATTTTTCTTTTTGCCCTGTCCGCAAAAAGCCTCCCACATTCCCCCCAAATGTAGGGCTACACATCCCTCCTTTTCTTACTTGTATATCCCTATCAAACAATTAATATTATCTCCCATGTCTACCAATACATCATCCTCAACCCCTATCTGCCCCCCCCCCCTTTATTATTATTATTATTTTTGAAACATAATAGCATTAAAAGACACCCATTCATATTACAGTATGCGTTCAGTCTCTGTGGGCAGGTCCTCCAGCACTCTGCTATTCTCCACTACCTTTCCTTTTCCGCGCTATCATCTGTTTGGGAATACCAACTAATGCCTCTCGTCTGGGCTGCACATAACTTTTGTACGCATCACTCCTCCACCGCCCGAGCTGCTGGATGACTGCGTCACCGACTCCTACCTCTGCTGCCATTGTTGCTGCTCCTATCCGGAAGCTATGTCCAGAATATCCCTCACTGCACACCCCCTTTTTAACGAGTGCTGCCTTTAATTCCGCTACAAAACCAGCCTGAGTGAGTGGTTTTCCCGATACATACTGGAACAATGGTCCCTGCCTCCTGCCTATGGCCACCATGAAGCCAATAACTGCTGCCACAGGACATAGCTTGTCACCCGTGCGGCCTACCACTAATGTGCATCCCTGCCTGAGCTGATCTGTCTTTGACGCTTTCAACTGCACCTTTATCACTGTGGGGTTAGTCATACTGTCTACGGCTACATCCTGCCATGTTAAGTGCACCTCTGGGTTGAACGACCTAGTCGAAGGCACCGTCAGTTCCCCCGATCGCATGAAACCAAAGAATGCTAGCGTAGCTGCTGCCCACAGCATCTTTGCATCTGTACCACCTGGCGTCACACTCCAGCTGGTTCTCAACACTTCTAGCACTTCAGTTGTCATTGGTTTCCTCTGCCTCTGCCTCTTCCCCTGTTCTGCTCTCAACCGCTGCACTCCCCGTATGACCTGTCCCAGCTTCGCCATTCCACCTAGGTCTGGGTCGCCCAAGCCAGCCTCTACTTGAAGTTGTCGTACTGCCGCCAGGTATACCTTTATGCTACTATGCCTCAGCCCCTCCCCTGCCAGGAATGCTACAAACTGACAGAGCACCTTTTCTGACACAGGGAGGGGCGTCCAGCGGTATTTCCCACAAAATCCTATGTACCTTCCCCTAGCCACCCCATATGAACGTTTCGTCGATGGCGCTATTCCTTTCTGGAACAGTTTATCCACCACTTCCTCCAATCTGGATCTCTGCCTGCTTGCCTCTCCCTGATTACCACTTGAAGGATTTCTTCTCTCACTACTTCTGCTTTCTGCAACATCTGTGGGCACAATTGAAATGCAATATCCATCTTGTTTCTCGATATTGCATCAGCCAATTCATTGTCAACTCCCCTTACGTGTTCCGCCCTTACATGAATGGCCCACTTAGCCTCTAAGAATGCCAGGCACCTTCTAAGATGCATAGCCTCTGCCTCTTTACTGGATCCGGAATTGACAATGGCTACTACTGCCATGTTGTCACATCTTGCTATAACCAGCTTTCCTTGCCAGAGTTTTCCCCAAGTGGCCACTGATATCACAATTGGGAGGAGTTCTTTTGCCGTGATCCCATAACTGGCTGATTCACCCAGACCTTGCCATGGCAGCTGGATCCATTTTGTCTCCCACCATGCGCCACATCCCCAGCTCCCTGACGCATCAGAAGTCAGGACTACCTCTGCGTTCGCTCTGCCCACATGCCACATCATAGCTGTGCCATTCCAGTCCTGCCCGAACTGGTACCACCATTCAACATCTGCTCTAGCTTCCCTGCTAAGCCTCACGAATCTATCTATGTGCTGTACCCCTGCCGTCACATCAATAAGACGACGCAGGAAGGACCTCCCTGCTCGTATGGCCTTACAGGCATGACTCAAGATGCCTATGACTGAGAGCAATTGTCTCTTCCTGCATGCTTTCATCCCTCGTACGTCACCCAGAGTACTTCTCAGTTTCTCTAGTTTTTCTTGCGGGAGGCGGATCTCTAGCTTTTGTGAATCTAACTCCATTCCCAGGAATGTTAATGTTGTGGTAGGGCCCTCATCTTTTTCGGGCTCTGTTGGCATGCCTACCTCCTGGCACACCTGCTTCAACAGCTTGAAGTTCTGGCTGCATTCATCACTTCCTTCCCTTCCAACAGTAATAAAATCATCTATGTAGTGCCTCATCCACGTCGCTCCTCTATTACACATCGCCCACTGGAGGAGGTCTGCTGCGACCGTGAACAGGAGGGGCGCCGAGCGCAGCCCGAACGGCAGGCATCCATCCACCAACAATTGGCCTTTCCACTGCATCCCCAGGAGGCCCCTGTCCTCCGGGTGAACTGGGATGTTCCTGTAGGCCTGCTTTATGTCTGCTTTTGCCATCAATGCTCCCATGCCCAGCTCCAACACTCTCCTCATGACCTCGTCTACTGACGTATATGACAAAGATGACAGCTCGGCACTTATCCCGTCATTCACGCTGCCTCCTCTTGGCGAAGATAAGTCTACTATCAGGCGCCAGCGCCCGACCTTGCCCTTCTTCGGGATCACCCCAAATGGACTACAGTGGACCCCCAAAGCTTGAGCTTGCTCGGACTTTCCCACCGCAAAGACTCTGCCCCCCTCCTGCTCCTTATCCAGGTACTCTTGCACCACTTCTGGGTGCTGTTTCACTGAGGACAGGTTCTGCCTTGACTGCCTCAAGCTTCCAGGGTCGTGCTGGAATCCGATGCGGAAACCGTGCCTTATGCCTCTCACCATCCACTCTGCCAGCCGTCTATCTGGGTGGCCCGCTAGCACCTCCTGCCACGCTGATGCTTGGAGAGGGGTGTGTATTGCCTGCGCTTCTGCAGGCAGCTTGCACTGAACCGTACTTGACCTCCTCTCCAGCTCTTGTGCCTGCCAGCCCGTGCCATTCCCTGCAGACCATGTAATGATTTCACTCCCTCCCCTTACTCTATGCCCCCTATCCCCTTTTGCAGTCCTTATCGATTATTACGCGCCAAATTACCCCCCTCTAATAACTAATATCCCCCATGTCTTGTATTACTTGTTTAATATCAATACATATGACTACATCTGCATGTAACTATCCATGACAATGTGCCATCAATTGCTAATGTTCGTGATTATGACATTCTGATAGTTATACTTTTGGGGCTGCCTGGCACTGCGATACTGGGTGTGCCCCCCTGCACCTGTTGCACACGTGCAAGTACCGGCACCTAGCGCCAAACTTGCAATCCCCCCGGTAGCGGTTATATTTCCCGCATACTGGGGTCCCAGCATCGGCTCTCTCCTGCTCCAGCTCCGCATGTTCCCTGGGCCTTTTTCTGGACCCTGCCTGGCTCCCTTTCGCCGGCTCTTTTGCAGCTGCCACTGGGAGGGCCTGCGCCGTGAAGCATTCTGTATACAGGCCCGCATCCAGTGTTGCCCACTTCCGATGCTCATCTCCCGCCACCATCTGTCGGAATCGCCTGTCATATTCCTCGCAGGCCGGCCAGGCAAATTTCTGGGCCGCCCTAACAATGGCATCCATATAACCGAGGAAGTCAACCAGTTTCTCAGAGTCCGTGGTAGCCACGGCGCCAATGTAGAGCACAAAGCACCTTGTCCAGGTCATCACATCCGGAATCCTCCTCCTTGTCCTCCTGTAGTCTGCCGCCTGTACAATGAGTAGCTGCTCGCTAGACATTGTGCTCACCGAGGTACCCTCTGGCAAGGCTGGAGGCAGTTCTGCAAAATCTATATACTCCCCTCTCCTGATTTTCCGGGCCAACACCGCTGGTATAGCCGATAGACCTGCCCCCAGCTTGACTGGGCCTGCCTTCCTCGGCACTGCCTCCGCTTTTCCTGCCGACCCCCCAGCCTGTGCCAGTCTGTCTGCTGCCTCTTGCAGGACACTTATCCCCGTGTCGTCACCTGCCGGCTCCTCCCTTATGCCAAGCCCTACCAGGCTTGCTGCCGTTAGTGGGGCCCCTGCATAGTATCAAAATGGAACATCGTGTCAGCCTTGCTTGATACCCTCCGCTCCTCTCTTAACTATACTGTCCTCGCTTATCATGTCACTATCCTGAGTGCTACTCCCTCTTACTATTCATATTACACTTATTGCCATCGTTATCTGTTTATTGTGCCTCGATATACTATATAGGCCTGACCCCCTCAGGAGACCCCCCTTGCTAACCCCAATCTGCCGGTGTCAATGGACAGCACTGCACACTATAGTCGGCTATAAGTACCCACTGTCAGTGTCAGCCATCAGCACACTCAGCTAGTGTCAGCAATCAGCACACTCCGCTAGTGTCAGCCATCAGCCCACTCACTAGAGTCAGCAATCTGCACACTCAGCTAGTGTCAGCCATCAGCACACTCAGCTAGTGTCAGCAATCCGCACACTCCGCTGGTGTCAGCAATCCGCACCCTCAGCCCGTGTCAGCAGTCGGCACACTCAGCTAGTGTCAGCAATCGGCACACTCCACTAGTGACAGCCATCAGCACCCTCAGCTAGTGTCAGCAATCCGCACACTCCGCTAGTGTCAGCAATCAGCACCCTCAGCTAGTGTCAGCAGTCGGCACACTAAGCTAGTGTCAGCAGTCGGCACACTCAACTAGTGTCAGCAATCAGCACACACAGCTAGTGTCAGCCATCAGCACACTCAGCTAGTGTCAGCACTCAGCACACTCAGCTAGTGTCAGCACTCAGCACACTCAGCTAGTGTCAGCACTCAGCACACTCAGCTAGTGTCAGCACACTCAGCTAGAGTCAGCAATCGGCACACTCAGCTAGTGTCAGCAATCAGTACCCTCAGCTAGTGTCCGCACTCAGCACACTCAGCTAGTGCCAGCACTCAGCACACTCAGCTAGTGACAGCACTCAGCACACTCAGCTAGTGACAGCACTCGGCACACTCAGCCAGTGTCAGCAATTAGCCCCTCAGCCAGCGTCGGCAATCAGCATACTCAGCTAGTGTCAGCCATCAGCAAACAAGCAGCTAGGGAAAGCCATTGCCCAAATTGTTGCTGACCCACCCCCAGCCACCCCCATCTGGCAGCTGGTCTCGGCAACACCAGCCTTCCCTACAATATCTGCACTTCTCCCGCCCCTAATACCATTCCCCTTACACATACCCCCCCCCCCTTAATTCCTAATACCCTTACTACCTCAGCTACTGCCCACTAATTGTTCTCTGGCCTTACACTCTCCGAGCCTGAAAGGTCACACCTCAGTTGCCACTGCAGGTGGAAAACGGCTAAGGAGGACGCCCTTAATTAAGTCCTACCCACACTATGCTCACCTAGTTCCGCTTCGCTTCTCCCCTCCTGTTCCCTTCGTTTGCCATCAAGCCTAGCTTCCAGCCTTTTAACTATTTCATCCATAGCTGACTCCGGCAGATTCAGGCACGCCTCCTCCTCGCTCATTCTTCGTACAACCGTGCTGGTCTTAATTATTATTTCTTGTGCCCGTCTCTGTCTCTCTTGCTCGGTGTCTGACCATGCATGCGGACTGATTTTTGTGCCACGTTATAGCGCACGTGACCCCTCCTAGAGTTGCCATGCGCATACTAACTGCGTTGGTCTGTCCTCCCTGATACTGACCCTTTACCCAGCTGCCTTGCGGTGCTTGTCTCCCAGGTTAACTTATATTAACTCTACGCGTTAATATACATATAACACTCTGACAAGTGTAATAAGTGGTTTATTCCACACTAGATATCTTCACTACTGTAGTTAGTACTAGATGAAGGGTAACTCACAGCCATAGTTGGTTGTAGGGGCTACCCACTCCCCCAGCTGATATTTAGCAGCTGCTCTAACCCTTTTGAGTAGGGTAAAGAGCATGGTACACCAGAGGAAGGTAGCTGTAAAACCGAGAAAATTGAATAGTTTGGCCTGTTGCTATAACTACAGGGGTAATGAGCTTGCGCAGTATAGCGTGAAATAACAGCGTGAAATATCGTGAGTTATTTCACGGGTCGTGTACCTAAAAATATCATTGTGAATATATCTAGGGTGGAATAAATATATATTATATAAACTAGTTGAATGGGACTTTCACAAATCTAGGTACAGCCCCACTGATGGCCTTCTTTAACCCTCGAAGGACCAGGTATGCCAACTTAACAAGGCGCAACGAAATACAGCAAGTGCAGCCGATGGCCCGTTAGAGCTTTCAGCCTTGCCCACTACTCGCACAAAAGAGCGCACGCCCGCAAGGTGTCTTTCATGGTTTGACAGAGGTTGACGACGATATTGACTTACACCTGCGTACATTATATAATGTGGACCATAGACAGGAAGTATGTGGTTATGAAATGAATATCATTATGCATACGTAAAGGTAAAGGGTGGTCAGGTAAGTTAGGATTGAGTATTACTCGAGTGTTCGGATGCCAGGGCCGTTCTGTTCAGGAGTAGAGTCCGGGACACTAGCTGTAAAAAACAACAGATGTTTAAAAAAATATTTAGGGTTGCTCTAAAAAGTAGGAATTTTAAAGCCATAGTGTTAATTCGAAAAATGAGTATTACAAAACTTGCCAAAATTGAGAAAGGTGATTCTATGCCCCTAAATCACTGCCTTGCCATTTGTCAACTTCAAAACTTCAGAACTTGCCATTTGTCAACTTCAAGAGTTCTGAAAGTTGTCAAACACATGGGAGTTAGCTTGACTTTAGTCTTTCTTGATTCCCAGCTTATTCGAGAAATTCTAAATTTATTTTAAAATTTATAAAGTTTTTTTTTATTCTTCTTTTTAATTTTTTTATTTAAGGCAGTGACTTAAGGATTCTCAATTTGGGAAAATTATGTGATGTTCATCTTTTAAACTAACACTTTGACTTTAAACCTTTTTTCCATACTTTTAAGAGCAACACTAAAATGAAAAAAGGCCTGGCACTCATTCAGCCACATGTGAGCTACATAAAATGACGTCAAAACTTGGAAGGTTAGGATGCTTCTACATGAAGCAACTGTATGCTAGTCATTTAAGGATGAAAACAGAAGCGTCGTGGACCTATGTGGGGAAATTGCTACTGATTTATGCTATCAGTAACCTCAGAAATGCATACAGTTTTCTTCTGGGATGGCTCAAGGAGGAGAAGAAGTTGATATGGAGAAACTGAATTTTTGAAAATTTTATAATTTTGATTGTGAATTATTGTTGACTGAAACCATGGATGTAATGTGAACTGAATTTTGTATTACCCCTATGGGAACAGGTAGTCAACACTATATATATATGTATGCAGAGGGTAGGACTCCAAATGGAATTGGTGCAGCCATTATAACCTCATTCACTTTACCACACCCACTCATTGATTAAATTAATGAAATTAAAAGACAATAAAAGAGTGTATTTTTTTTATTTTTAAGTCTATACTCTGAGTCTTCAATAAATTCAATTTCTACTGCTATTGCTCCAAATAATAAACCAGTAATGAACTTCATTTGGATCGAATTTAGGAGTGGGCAATTGAAAATCGGATATACATTCAATATATATGTATGGATTGTACATATGCAACCATTTTGGGGGAAATCGGCCTAAATGCGGCATCTAAAGTTTTCTTTTTTTTCTTATACCAGTAGGTTGCATGGGGTCTTGGGGTTCTGTCCTCCTAATTTGGAAGCTGTAGCACAAGTCATCTTCACCATACGTACTACAACACTACAGTCTTTTTGCTAAACTTATTATTGCTGATTTCAAAAAAATGTCGCGTAAGGGAGTTGCTAAAGCCAATAGATTTTATAGCAACACTCCGTACACTAGTCCAACTGGCTAGTGTTTCTAGCCTCATAGCATGAGTTCTAAAGCTCGCCAGACCTTACAACTGCGCCATAAGATAGAGCTAACTGACGTTTATCCATTACTGCCGTAAAAAAATTTACCCTAGGATAGTGAAAAAAATGGTTCGCCGCTTTTAGGCTGGTTTTCCCAAAACCGGTCACATATGTCCTTTAAACGCACGTGTGGTCCCTTTTTCTCTTATTTTTTACTTACACCCGGTTTCTTGTGATACTAAAGCATTAAGCTAGTCTTATTTTAGAATTGAGCTCAAAGCTGTGTGATAAATAAGCCGCAAAAACCTGCAACAAAATGGTTTCTATTGTATTGATGACACTTTATCAGACCAGAAATTCAAACTCGACCATTTCTTAGTGGCAGAGTGTTTATTTTACCGGGAGCTACTGGTCATTATTAAAACAGGACTACTGAACTTAGTAGAGTAAATCATTATAATTTTTTGTCATTCTATACTGTTTTGCATGACCTAAGCTAAAAAAATAAGTAACAATACTGTAGCTTTAAGTAACCTAACTAGGTATGCTTGCTCAATATTGGAGCTTAGGCACACCACTAGTCCTATAGGGTAATTATATTTTACATTCTTTACAAACACTATAGTTCTACTGGCAAATTTGGTAAAGGATCTAGCTTCAGTGAGGTCTAAGTATATGGAGTTTGGTGTTCAACTTGGAATTCCTATGGGCACCATTGAAACTTTTAAAGTGGACAACAACAACGACTCTGGGAAAATATTTCATCAGATAATTCATTACTTGTTGACCAACACTCCTGAGAGTTTGTGGTTTGAGAAGGTGTATTCAGCACTAGAAGGAGTAGACAATAAAGTTTTAGCAAATACTGTCAAATCAACTTATATGAAGACTTCACTAACAGGTAAAAGTTATCTATTTAGTCAACCATTTCAAAATTCAGCTATACCTATGTGTATTTATTTCCCTATGTATACAACATTTACACCGATTCACTCATTCTCGGCTGAAATAATTATAATAATAGCAAATTTAATGTTCTGACAACCAATATTATTAATTAAAACTTATCCTAATGCTTCCACTTCTTGCCAAAGTTGGCCCGTGAAGAGGACTTTGGCAAGAAGTAGAAATGTCGGGTTAAGTTTTAATTTATATAATACTGGCTGTCAGAACGAGAATTCCAAGTTGAGGGTTCACATTTTTCCTTTATACTGTTGAGTAGTACTGCTTGCTGCAGTCTCATACTCATCAGACCACCACCAATTATGTGCCGTCAGAAACACCTCTCCCTCTGGAGAGGAGCCATGATTTGTGGATTGAAAAGGCTTTATCATCACAATTATGTAGTTTGTATGAAGGGTCAGAACTTGATAATAGTCATTTTAATTATTGTATGTTACTGAAATATCATATGTATTGTTTAGTGCCTGATACTACAAGAAATTCGCACTGCATATCAGTTGATGCTACCTCAAATTCAGAAGAAAGAGACGAAAACTCTGTAACAAACTCAATGTCTTCTTCAAAGGATGAAGAAATTCTACATAGCGAGGGTCAGTTTAGTAGCTGTAGTGTAGTAGATGAAGAAGTGTATTAAAAGCACATTAGTGAACTATGATAGCTAAATTTTAACATCGTTAGGTATGCCGGTAGATATTAATAAAGGGAAATCTATGAATTTAGAACACGTTCAAACTTAAGAGAGACCTGAAGATTACATTAGTACCTAATAAAGCAGATGTGCATTCAATTTAACTTGAATGGGCTCATACCTAGGTTACGACTGTCTGTCCAAGTTGGGTTGGCCACACAAAAAACTTCAACAATTTTCATCAAAGGCAGCTCACATCCAGGAGTTGCCCTATTGAAAATTTCTTGCCCGAGCAAATTGAAATGTCAAATCAGTTATCCTCCAAAATGAAAAGGATATGCAATTCTAAACTCAATACAAAGTTTATAGAAATACAAAAAGCCATGTTTCCTGCAGTACATGTACAAAATTGGTCATGTGCATTGGCTACATTGATCACGTGAAAGCTCCTAATAAGAGCGTGTCTCTTTTCAGGAGACTGCTTTTGCTCTGTACCAGTAGAAGCTGTGTGCATGTGCAAAGAAACATTTTAGACGTGGTCTTATAACAGCAAGAGATTTTTTTATTTCCTATTTGTTTCTACTGCTAAAGCTCAGATCTCTTTAAATAGTCTAAATTTGATACGTTAAGTTCACAGCTCACATGCAGATATTTGCCATGTGGTATAAGCTATAGGTTCACATATTCTTTTCAACACATTTCTAATCCAATTTTTTTCCATTTCATTATTCTTTTTCCTTAATATATCATCATCCTTGTTTCTTTTTTGTTCTGTATTTGTTCATTTAATTTTTGTATTCAAAAACTTTTTGGGAGATTGGTTTGATAACATTAGCTTTGTGCTTGCTGTCTAAATGAAATTGTAATATTCAATTGAATCCTAAATCAACTAACTAGATATCTGTTGTCTAATATAACTAAGGAATACCAAGAGCATAAAGTTTCTTTCATGAAAATTCTCTTTAAATTGGTATTTTTTGAGGAGTAAATTTACTACTTTGAAATTATAATTAATCCAGTGTTCGGCTACCGATCGATTTATAATCATTGCAATTAAATTGTCTTGGTATACATTCTGGTTTTGATTATTATAACAAGATTTATTACATTTAGATTTGGACTATACAAGCATTGATTGTATAATGTTATAATAGAATTCAATTGTAAGTGTATTCAATATGCTATTGTTTGTAGAAAACTACACTATATTTTTTCAAGCTCTTCGTCCAGATGATAATATTCATAAATCTCAGCTACAAAAAGATACAATAATGATAATTGATGAATTCAGTTTAATTCGTGATGGCTTGCACAAACACATTAAATCGAATACAGAGGCAATTGATGACCTACGATGGACTCTACAAGATTGGATACACTGTGGAACTATTGAGAAAAATGATCGTTTTCAATATATCACCAAAGATGCATTGGAAGATTTTAGTTTCAATAAGTTATGGCGCATATTCTCCAGCTACTGTTCTTTCTTTAACTAGACAAGCCTTATGCCAATTGTAGAATGGAATATCTGAAGAAACTTGGTGAAGATATTTGCAAGATATTGAAATCAGAACCAGAAAAGCTACAATTAGAAGGAGTTCAAAATGGCTGTATTTGTGTTACTTTTCACTTACATAAGTCAGCAGTTCCAGATGGTTTCTCTTTAACAAGGCAGCAAATTGAGCAACTTAGTAGTCTTCGATATGATACTGCTAAAATACTGAAGTTAGTTTGTGGAAGAGAACATTATTCTATTAATTCTCCATATGTCAGTAAGTCCGATTCGTAATGAAACTGTAAATTATTGCACTAGACATTCTAACTTAAGGTAATTTATGATAATATCCTTTGTATGTAGAGAATGATTCAAATAATTTGTATGAAACTAAAGTGCCAAGTCAGGTAAGATGTACTGCTTAATTTGAAAAAATCCACTTTCTAAAAATGTTATGTGTACTCTTTATAGAAAAAGCTCTTTACATCTGTGTATGAATTTGAACATGTGTGCCATGAACATTCAATGCTACTTGAATGTGACCCAACAATACACATAGCAGCGTCCAATGGAAATTTAGAGGCTTTAAATTTTTTAATAATAACATCAGATTACTCTGTCACTCAATTAGATGAAGATGGGAATGCAGCAATACACTGTGCTGCACTGAATGGACATTTAACTATAGTCAAATATCTCATAGAAGAATGTCAGGTGGATCACACTACACTGAATGCTAATAAATGCTCACCTCTTCATCTGGCTGCTACAACAAGCAATTTAAACCTGATTGAATATCTTGTGAAAGAGAAAGATCTTGATCCATTATCTCCAGATATTTATGGGTGGACTCCAGTACATTATGCCACTGCAGCAGGTCATTTGGAAGTAGTTCAGATGTTATCAGAAAGTCCAGATACTAGACAGCACTTGATGGAGAATACACTAAGTTACAAAAGCATTGAATACAACATTACACATATTGCCATTAATAAAGGACATTTAAATATAACTAAATACTTTACGTCAGTTGATGCATCCATTGAAGAGTCTTTGTCCTTGCTATTATCAGTTTATCACTTCAGTATAATGAAATATCTTCTGGAAACCTTCAAATTCACTCAATTGAGTAAACAGTGTGCTCTATTTACTGCAGTTTCTGCAGGCAAAGTAGTCTCAGTCGAGCATTTAATTAATATTCACAAGTTGAATCCTTTTCTAAAAAATAGTCTTTGTAACACTCCACTTCATATGGCAGCAGCTTATGGAACACTAGATGTGGTAAAATATATTATTGAAGAACAAGGCTATGACCCAAATGTAATAAATGATCGTGGGTGGACTCCTCTTCATGCAGCCAGTGGAATGGGACATATCGCAGTAGTCAAGTATCTAGTAGAATCACATTATTGTAGTCCCTATGAGAAAACTCTGAATGATGACTTACCAATACATAAAGCAGCCTTATGTGGACAACTCCAAGTTTTGAAATATTTTATTGAGGACACGCACATTGATCCAACTGTGAAAGGATGGAATGAATGGACAATTTTACATTGTGCTTGTCAAAGTGGCATAGTTGAAGTAGTGCAGTATGTTATTGACAATCAGTATGTAGATCCCATGGTTGAGAGTAATGCGCTACCCATACATGTAGCAGTCTGCAATGGTAGACTATCAGTCTTAAAATATTTTCTTGAAAACTTAGAGTTTGATCCAAATACTAAGGGGCAGTATGATTCGAGTCTTTTACATTATGCCAGTTCAAGTGGACAGTTGCATATTATCAAGTATCTTATTGAAAACCAGTACATCAATCCTATGACAAGAAGTTCAAGTGATGATACTGCATTACAAACAGCATCATGTTATGGAGAGTTGCCTACTGTTAAGTACTTTATAGAGATTTTACATCAGGATCCATCTATTAGAGGAAGGATGGGAAGGACACTTCTACACTCTGCTAGTGAAGGTGGTTACTTAGATGTAGTCAAGTACTTGGTAGAAATTCATCATTTAGATCCACTAACTCCACGCACAAACAATGACACATGTCTTCATATAGCAGCAATGAATGGAAAATTGAATATCTTAAAATATTTTATTGAAGATCAACAATACAGTCCAAATGTTTCAGGATACAATGGCTACACTATTCTACATGCAGCATGTGGATGTGGACATATAGAAATTGTTAAGTACTTGGCAAACCATCCCATTGTAGATGTTACAGCAACTAACAAATACAACAATACCCCAATTCATGTGGCAGTAAAAAATAATCAGTATGATATTGTGAAATACTTCATAGAAGAATTAAAAATTGATCCTAATATCACCGGCAGGTATGAGAATACTGTCTTACACTTTGCTAGTGATATCGGTTTGCTAGATGTTGTCAAATATTTAATAGAGACTTGCCAATGCAATCCAATGACTACTAACATATATAACAATACTCCTCTTCATCTAGCTGCTAACAGTGGAAAACTTGAAGTTGTTAAATACTTCATAGAAAACTTGAACATTTCTCCAAATGTCAGAGGTCTAATTGATCAGACACTCCTTCACATGGCCAGTGCTGGTGGTCACCTCGATGTAATTCAATACTTAATAGAGTTCCAACATTGCAATCCAATGATCACAGACAAATTCAATCGAATGCCACTGGATTTAGCAGATCAGTATGACCATTCCCATGTTGTCAAGAACTTGAAGTACATTATGACTATGGAGAAGTCATTATCAGATACTCAGTCATCTGGTGGCATTTTAAAGGACACATTTCCCAAAACTAAAATTGAAGCTACTAGTGATACTTCTTCCTCACAACTTCCAAAAGCCCATCAACATCATAAAGGAGATGATGATATAGACATTTCGTACGAGCTTTCTGCGTCAACTCAGTACACAAAATACACTAAACATCCTCCGAACAAAAAAAGCAAGCTGGAGTCATAATTAAGGTTTAAATGAATTGAATTTCCAATTTCTATGTTCATTATTTAAAATTGCAGGAAATTTCTTACATACATTATCCAAATCTACAACAAATTAACAAAACTGTAGGAGAATTTCCTTCTTAGTTCCCAGGATATACAAACTACACTTTCAAAATGCAGGAAAGATTCTTCATGTAATATTTACAATATGCATGAATTAGAGTATTACAAGTAAAATGTAGGGAGGGTCGCTCATAGAGTATTTTCAATATAAAAATAAGTGCATCAAAATGTTGGATATTTCTCACATTGATACTACACATTTGGTGTTAATAAGTTGTTTACTGCGAATCTTGACTATAACTTACAGTGATTTTTGTCAATAGCTCAGTCTAGCAGAGGTTAGAATAGCTTTATTTTGATTGTTCCGTATCTTATCTTAAATTAAAATTTAACTCTACACTTGTTGCCCAGGGCTAGCTAGTCTGGGATAGGTGTGACAGTGGCTCTAGTAGCTAAAGTTGGGGCAGAAACCGTCACACTAATTAATCAGAGTAGAACTTTCGACAAAAAAATGAACAGCTCAAGTTTTTACTCTTTACACTTAAAATGTGTTCCAATCACTGTAGATGGTTTGTATCAGCCACAACATGTCTCTGTACAACACTTAACTCGAGTCGATACCTTCAACATGCCTATCCCATAACAAGTCATAAATACATTATGAAAAAGAGAGAGAATGTGAAGACTAAAAATGGTAGCGGCAAAATCAGAGATAGTCTGCTTCAGCATTCACGATGGCAGCTCCTTCAAGGATTATATACACAGCTACTAGTATTTGAGCCTGCCCTGCAGATCAATCATTCAATCAGCAACAATGCACTCTTTGACAATGAAGGGTAATTACTATTACTAAATGATAAGGTATATGCCTGAATTTCATGATGAAATGTCTTCAAGATTTTACATCTGATTATGACATCCTAATAATAGCTGTGGGCAAAATGATTTAATCCGATGAAGTGAAGACCATAGGATAAATAGTAGCTACTTTGCTAAGGCAAAAAAAAAATTATAATTTTTGCTCATAACCTTAAAGTGAATTATGCCAAAAGTGGAAGGTGACATTCTGCAAGTTACTTTACCGCTTTGGGGGGACAATTTGCACAGGAAAATTTTTGTGTTTGGGCTATCATTATACAACATTGCAACCGGATGAAGCATAATGACTGGAGTACGTGAGACGGAAGCGGTCTGCTGCGCGATGCGCCCTCAATTAGATTGTGGCGGTGGGCGTGGTGAACTTATAAAACGGAAGCGGTCCGCGCCCTTGATTCGTCAACTCCTAAACTGTAGCTACAAGAGAACTAAAAGGTAAGAGAATGTGAAATTATTTTAGCCAGCCCTTTGTTAGGTCGGGGATGGATGGAGTGGTTGGGGACTGTGAAGGGAGTTTGTGAGACCTGCCCGCACTGTGTCTTAACTTGCCTCATACTAGTGGTGTGCTTCAGCACAAATAGCACAGTCCTTGTGCACAAGTGGTTCAAACAACGGGTGGTTAATTTGATCTGATAAAAGTTGATTTTGTAAGCAAACATCAAAATGACTACATTTTTTACAATATGCATGACTTAGAGTATTACAAGTAAAATGTAGGGAGGGTCACCTCGTTTGCCTGGAGTTAATGTCTTAGCTCCCATTCACCTAGTTTGGAATGGCATCATTAAATTTCTTTTAATGATATGGATAAAGATCGATAAACCAAAAGATTTTGTTTAGGCAAGTAAGGGACTGGGCTGACCTACAAGCTAACGCAAAAAAGTATGGTATAAAACAGCATAGGTAGCTATGTCCACACGCATATACTATAATACAAACACATATCCCCGATTCTCAATGGTGTAAACCCCCACTCGCCTGCCTAAGTGAGATAGATCATTTCAACTAAATATCCCTAACATGTAAGGAAGATTCCAAAGTTTATCTCCTCACATCTCTCTGTACCATTGTGCACAGCTATTAATAACATTTACTAGGCTTTTGTAAGTCCACAAGAAGCTGGAATGGCTAATCTATTTGGATATTGGATGGGCAAATTTTAAGTGTTTATGTAATGTATTTAAGACAAAGAATAAATCATTATGTGATCATCCTGTAATTTAAACTCCATCAGTCATGCTAAGTGAACTGTGTAATCACTATTAGCAAGTACCATGTCACTCAGACGCCCTGGATGTATTTGCAAACTTGGAAAGCAGTAGCATAAACTGTTGTGTTGTTCTCTACCACTTGGTTTAGTTATATCAGTGCGCTGACCCATGTATTCATGAATACATCATCATTGTGAAGATGCTTTACCAACACATCTCAGCTTTATTCATGATAATGTACACGCAATTGTCGTTGTCATTGCTATTACCAACTCAGCTCAGTTACACATTATTTTTTCTTTGCTAGAGTTGATCATTAATTGTTTGATTAGTATAATAAAGGTGAGATGAGAAGTTATGGATTTCAGCTTGACATGTTATGAATTTATCTCCACGATATTGTTGTAATTGTTCTACAGTGAGTTTGCTTCTTAATACTTATACAATTTCGTACATTTACTTCTCGATGCTACTCTGTGTCTATTTCTGCAGTAAATTATATATTTAGCTTTTAGTCATTGGGATTGGTGCCGCATGCATATAATTCAATATTTATGAAGGCAAGGTTCAGTGATGGGATTTGGAGTAATCTGTTTTATAATATGATGGTACAGTGGAACGTTGACTATCTGAATATCAGTCATCTGAAACATCAATTGACCGTGAAAAATACATCGTGCCCATTTAATGGCAGTTATTTCGGTCACTTTTTATTTGTTGCAACAGCGGCTACGTTCTGATTTTCATGTGGAGGCAAATTGAAAAGCTAAAAGGATTGATAAATAGAAGAGTGCATAGTACTTTTGAGTCCCTAATATCAATAGCAGCAAGATTTTTTTTCTTCATTATTTTGCTTTTAATTTGATTATATGAACAGTTGTATTTTACTAATGTCCCAATATCCAATTAGTTGGATAGACATTCCACTGTATGTTCTCTCACTGCATTATTTTCCAGGGAGATGTTCATGCTTATTTTATATTCTTATGTGATAGGTATAGATATATACTTCTAATAAAAATGAGTAGTCTCCCTGGTATTAGTTTATCTGTAAAGTTGGATTCATTTTGGACAACGTAAGTGTAGAGATAATATTTTGTGTATTGTACTATTATTATCATTTTATACTTCAAATGTTGCTTGTATATTTTACTCATGCTATCATTTGTTGGTATGTTGGTATCTTCCTTCTAAAGACGTTATAATAGTTGCTTTTGTTTAGTTTTTTTTTTAATGCATATTGTAATAATCTTATCCTTACTAAACTACTTCATATTATTATTATTTGGACTCTACTGGATTCCACTTTAAAACATTGCCACTTATTGAGTACAATAACAATATTGTCCCTGCATTGTTTTTATGTGAGTACTCATTTTTTTTCTAATAGATATTTATCCATATGAAAATTTTACATATTTCTAATACTATTGATTTAGTCATGGTAACAGGAAATAATCTTGTCAATTATCATATTAATAAAGTATAGCCTCTCTGGTGTCATTCAGTCTCTCATTGTTCAACTATTACCACTTCAAGCTATTAGCTACCACTTTAAATCGTGTGTTTAAATTTCGGCTCCATAATATTATATATATCTGCTATTTGTCATTATAGCTGTAATACTGGTACTCAACTCTTCAGCATAGTGGTTTCCATTTGGTTGGCTATGTTTCTTTGTACTCTGAAGAAAATCCTTCAAGAAAAGAATTCTTGTATTTCCCAGGGATTTTCAAGCAAGCTACCAGATATGTTTACTACTTTTTCCTATTGGAAGTTCCTTGGGTAAGTATTGCTATCAATTTTAGAGCTCATAATAAAAGTAATTTCTGTTTTACTTTTTGTAATATAACCGGCTAAATTTGTAAGTAGCACGAAAGATAAATGAGTTAGTTGTTACATGTCCCTTCTTTATTAAGTGCTGCTTTTTGTTATGCACCTGTTTTCTTCCCAGGATTCTGCACTTTCTATTAAGTGCTCTCTAAGTCTGGTCAAATTTGACCTCCATTACAAAATTACAGTTGTGACATGCCCAACACTCGTGGCAGTAATGGCAGAGTTAGCAGAGATAGAGAGTTGAATGTCAATGTTAGAGAATTCTAACTACAATTCAACTGTGCCTTACCAAAGTGTGAGGTCTCACTTATCCCCGGTAGCTAGTCCATGATTCCCACATAACTGGTGTACAATAGAAAAATGGTGTGGTGTATATAAACTATAAGTAGGGATGAGGAAATGTAATACAAAATGAGATGATGATATTTGAATATAGAGAGGCACATGTGTAAATGAACAAGAAAGTTGAGTGCAATTAAAAATTAGGTAAGAGTTGGTAAATGTAGAAAAATAAACATGGGAAAAACTCACTAAGATAACAGAACTTCAATGTAAAATGAAAATTGAAGAAAGTTAGCTTTATTAGAGATATGAGTAATCCCGAACAGAACTTTCACATACTATAGTTCAGTTCTTGTAATAGTGTAGTGACCAATTCACTACAGCTAGTTTATTCATGCTCTGATCTACCACATGAGCCGACAGTTGCATGTTAAGGGTGCTGGCACATAGCAACGCGCGTGCACTGTTAATTGAGTTCCCAGACCACGAGTTGTAGTTCGTGGCTAGCCTAAAAAAATACTCGCACGAAATTCCCGCCTTCAACTTCCTTGGGTATAGTTAGCAATCTTACTCGATCTATTCTTACGCAATCCCATTGTGGTCTGTTATATATGGGATCCTGGGTTTTATTTCAGGGATGGTTTTATTCTGGCAGGTCTCTCTTTGGTGGTGGGTTATCAAGTTGTGGCCAATGGCTAGTAGAAGAGTCAGAGGAACAAAGAGGAAACAGCAACTTCTTGCTGCTAGGCACAAGAAAAGATGTAATCCCAGTAGAAGTTGATTGTTGCAACACACAAAAAAATAGTTCTAGCTACCTTAGCTACTTGTACACCAACTAACAATACACTGTCTGTCATCTGACAAAATTACTGGCAAAATCCTCCATCTGAGGAATTATTGACTCCTGTTATGTAGTACATAACGTAACTACATTTTTTACAAAAAAAAATTGCAAAATTGAGATTAAAAAGTTTGTGTCAGGTTTATTATTGGTATCTCTGATGTAATATCACAGGTCCTGAATTGGAAGTGGGCGTAGGTCCATCTGTGCCAATGAATGCCGGTTCGTCTGTGCCAGCAAGCACAGGTCCGTCCGTGTCAGTAAACACAGGTCCGTCTGTGCTAGCAAGCACAGGTTCATATGCACAATTCAGCGTAGGTCTGTCTGTCCCAGTAAGCAGCACAAGTCCATCTGCACCAGTCAGTGCAGGTTCCCCTGAAAGATCAGGCATGCACACATATGAAGCAAGCACTTCCCCCGTTGTTGGTAGTACACTTGTGGACTCGGGTCTAAATCCTGCAGGTACTGCTGGAGGTGCATTGGAACTTGTACCTACAATTGCATTCAATAATAGCAGAGGTAAATATATTTGTGGCACAAAAAGTAACAGGATGTCTAGACAAACTTCACATTCAGTCGCCTAGCATGCAAATGAAGAAGTGGTTAGCTCAGAAGGCCCTGTATACCAATGCAGCACTACTCACCAGATCTCTTGGAAAGCCCAGCATCACACCAACACAAGCCAAGAAGTTAGTCACTAGAGGCATCGATTTCCACACTCTATTGCTTCTCCGTAGAACCAGTGATACCAAGGATGCCTTCGTTGCCTCCCTGAAGCAGAAGGGAGTCAGGAGCAAGCCGCTCGGAGAGATGTTGTACAGGGCGCTCTGCTCAACTTCGAAGTCTCAGCCGGGCGCCTTCTCTCCATTTCGTTGTCTGTGTTTATTTATTTTTTTCAAATGGGCTCTTTTCAGAGCCACTGCATTCCAAAATATTTCACCCTAAACAATAATCCGCGCGTATTCCTTACCTGCCCGAGGAGGGCGTGGCTGGAATTGACAAAATTGTACGAGGAATGATTGGCTTGTTCTGCACGCTATTTCTGGCCATAAGTACGGAATGGGGGTTCAGAACCATTCTATTTTTGGAATACAGGTACAGAAGATAAAAATTAAAAAAATCACAGAGGGAAATTTCGAATAACGGCCAAAAACGGATATATTTAAGGAAATGGTCGCCACAAAAATAATAACAATGAATAATTTGAAAACTAAATTGTAAATCAAAAAAAGCTTCTGTATTTTGTCGGCGGTGAGTTCCAGAGTCCGTAGAGGGTGAGACCCCCAACTGTGCAGTTGAATTGTCGGGGATATTTTGCCATTTATGTTGGAGAATGTGACTGCTTATATCTGCCATAGTAGTTGCTTTGGACTTCTAATTTCTGGTAAGCCAGCTCCTGTGATAGTTTACTGTGAGGTCCACTGTATAGGATAGCCTGCAAAACTTAAGAAATATATAAAAGTAGACCATAGCAACATAATTGATTTAGTTAATGGATTTGCGTGGATGCATGCGTAGGCGGTGCGTAGGCGGTGTGCCAGCACCCTTAAAGGGTTGCGCAAATACTTGAACCTCACCCTTAAGGAGACATCATATAGCTTGACCTGATTTTGTAGCCCTCTGGCAAAGTAAGCAACCACAACATAATATTTTTATTTCTCTGAACTTCCCAGCCCAGAGGTGGATCTAGAATTTTTTTATTGGGGGGTTCTTTTCAAGAAGGGGTGACATAGCGACAGCTACTTATGGAAAATTTTGTATATATTGTATTTCCTACAAGATTGTAATATTCATTCACACAATAATTAGCATTATAGTCTAGCTGTCTAGAACTGACATAATGAACAGCTACAATCAGGAATGAAAAATTTAGACTAAGAACAAAACAAGTTTACTAAGGTATTTTATGAAAATGAGTGAATAAGTCAGTTAACCATTAAATAAAGAAAACTGATTTCATTAGAGAAAAATGAAACTACAAAGACATTTTAACATTCCTACATCTTCATTCACAAACAAAAGAATTGAGCTGCTATTATGTGAATAATAATAATAAGCAATGTTATAACTGATGTCTGAACAGCTTTCCATCTAAGTCTGCAAGTCAAGATGGATATCGACTTCCACTTCAGTTTAGGAGGCATATCTGGACACAGAAAAAAAGAGGATGGGGGTTTGATTAGGTGGTAGATTGAAACTATGGCTAATTGCACCGTAAGCTAGCTAGTTTTCTCTAATTCGGACACCCAGTCTAATTTATGGAAACACAATTTAGCTAATGATTATGTATTCAGATAAATCAAAGACTTCACTTTCATTTGCAATAAACCTGAATACTCTGTAAGGTTGTGTGTAGACTACCATATATTAAACTGGGTTACTCTCCGAGACTCATACTACATTAATTAAGAAGTGAATGCAGTCAGTCAAGCTTGGTAATGTTGGAATTAGACCTTTCAAAAGGTTTCTACCAGGTCCCTCTGTTCAATGCAGTCAGAGAGAAATCTGCTGTTATCACTCTATTTGGGAAGTTTGAGTCTATGCCTCTAGTGTTTGCTTTCTTTTTTAAGTCTCTTGTCATCTTGTTCATGTCTATCCTGGTCAGAACACATTTGATGCAATTTCACTGCACTAAAGTCTGATGTTGACTCAGGTTCAACCATTGATGTTGCGGACCTTCAAGTCCTAGAATGATTGGCACATGGAACCACAATCTGTCCATCTCCTCCTACTACAATGAGTGGCACGTGGAACCACAGTCAGTTCATCACCTCCTACTGCAACGAGTGGGACGTGGAACCACAGTCAGTCCATCACCTCCTACTGCAACTCCTTTGCTTCCACTATTAACCAGAGTATCTACCCTAGTCAATCTGTCGCCTTCCACCTCAGCCCCGGCAAATGTCCTACTCTTCCTACTATTCAAACGTGCCTCATCATCGAGAGGAATTTCATTAGTAGATTTAGACTTGGGTAATGAACCATAGTTGGAGTGCACCCTGATATTTTCCCAAACACAGATGAGAGTGGAAACATTTACAAATAAAGAAAAATACAAGTAAAATATACAATCACACACAAGCAACTTATAAATGACTGTAAGTTCTCCAACTGATCCACTGTCTGATATGAATGTGGAGTGACTTCCATGGTGAAAATCTTAGTTAAATTATTTTTAGACTATTGTCTGCTATATAATGTTTATATGGTTTGCAATATTACATCTGCTTTGACCCTTACCGTCATATTAATGACAACCTATTGGGTCACATGAAAAGTGTGAATATTTGGTTTTTTTATTTCTTTTCTATAAAACATCTAGCACGAGATGAATTTTTGATGCAAGTTAGGACAAAACTTGCTATTCACTGTTATGCAAAAAATAGTGTATTAGTTCACACACAGGAAGTTAAAATTCAAGCTTAATGTTACTAATTGTACTGATCTCAATTGTTGATCGTCTCAAATCTGCTGCAAAGTTCAAACAGAATACACGGCTTATTTATCAGTTGAAGTGACCCCTATTTGCTGTGTTTAAAGGTTAAAAATCAATCAAGTGGTGTTTTGGCATCTAAAGTTGTGGCTCAAATTGATATTTTTAAATATGTATGTAATAATTCACAATAGAAATGTGTTACTCCCTATCTTATGAGAGACCATTTACTGGGCATGCATTCTTCCACTTACACGACTAACAGTATCTCATTTGGTCATTATTGTCTTCAGCAGTATGATTAGTCAAATATTTATTATTAGAAACATTTGTATTATGTCACTTTTTATTTTAAGATCTTTTCGGTCTAAATTATTCATCTGGATTTCATTTTATTTTGACCTCCTCATCTATGCACTCGGCTTAAACAAGATATTCATATCACGTAAATGTAGCAAGTGTTGCAAAGTATTCTCCTACCAGAAGCAAATGAATAGTTTAATACGAAGAAAAACTAACTGGGAAATGAGACGAAGTATTGTTCTAGCTCCAGAAATGAGTCCAACACAGGATTGTGGTGCTCTTCTATTAGGAGTGGTATTAGTGTGGATTCTTTGTAAAAGTAAAGGGAAGCAGCCTTGTTTACAGTTTCAGTGGAGAGATCATCACAACAGCAAGTTGACATTAGCAAGGTATGTGCTAGTTTGCGCACTAGAACTGTTTTACAAACATTATGTGTGTTTTTATTTAAATTAGTGCTAGAGTCTCAATGGAAATCAGAAAGTTAATAGTTAAAATTGAGTCTAAATTTAGCACGCTAATTCTAATTAATGCTTTTCTAAGCAAGATATTTGCCAACAATGTGAGGAACATCCAAAAAATGATACTTTCCAAACTACTTCTACTGGCTGGGGATGTGGAGTTGAATCCAGGACCATATGATGCAGGTATTGTATTCCGTCTTTAGTGATAGAAAAGTTATGTATTTTACAGTATGTAATTTAGAGTAGAAGTTGTTACACATGAATAGTAAGCCCTTTCCTATCTAGCTTAGTAAGTTTGTAAAAATTACGCAAATTATGCAACAAACATAATGGACATCATTTTTTAAGATTATAGTGGGAGTTGTTGTTTAGGTATAACCGCAAGTATATACATTATCAAAAAGATCTCAAATTGACTCAAAGACAATTAAGAGCTTCTAGACGAATAATATACACTTAGTTTGAAGCTTGAAATGGTGACGAGGAGATTTTAAAAGGGATGTTGCTGGAATCCTTTATGAAAATACTGAAATAGTACTAATAATGTGCAGACTGGTAGATGCAGAAGGAGCGGGAGGGCGAGGGGGGAGGGGGTGGCAAATTAATTGTGCAGAGTATATTTCATGCTATGTTTACTACACATTCTGATCTCAATATTTTAGGTAACTAAAGTGGTTACAACTAAATCATTGATGTGCTCAGGGCATACCTACTCCCCAAACATCACAAGAATTAAAAGATAGTCTTAAAGCCTTATCAGCTCCAAAACGAGTTTTCTGCAGTGTCAATTCGAGCAACTATAGTGTTTTCTAAGCATGATAGAGTTGAGATATTACGCGTGGTGAGAGAGTGGACGACCGTTATATCCATGATATGAAATTTCAATTGTTTATTTTTAATGGCTTTACCTTTTCAAATTTGCTTCTTATAGCCCTGAAGTTACATGTAGTTAAGTATTCTCCATAAATGAAAGGGAATTTTAAGTTATGTCTTCTAGGACACAGTGGACAATTAAATTGAGCCAAAATGTTATACAGTCTTCATTATATAAACAGCATGACATTGGCCATGCTGGCTGTACTGACTCCTATGGCCTTTATACTAATATACTAACCCAAAAACTTTTTTTACATACATACATAAATGTGTGTACATACTTATACATTTCTTGTGTTTACTTGATAATCTTATATTGAACCTTCCAGGTCACATAATATTGTATTCTATTGAATGTTCTTTACTAATGTTTTATACACACTATAGTTGTACTGGCAAATTTGGTAAAGGATCTAGCTTCAGTGAAGTCCAAGTATATGGAGTTTGGTGTTCAACTTGGAATTCCAATGGGCACCATTGAAGGTTTTAAAGTGGACTACAAAGACTCTGGGAAAATATTTCATCAAATAATTCACTACTTGTTGACTAACACTCCTGAGAGTTTGTGGTTTGAAAAAGTTTGTTCAGCACTAGAAGGAGTAGACAATAAAGTTTTAGCAAATACTATCAAATCAACTTATATGAAGACTTCACTAACAGGTAAGATTTATATATTCAGTCAACCATTTCAAAGATAAATTCAACTTTACCTTTGTGTATTGACTTACATTTACGTATGTTACATTTACACCAATGCTATTTCAATGTGTGTGAGAGTTACATAAGGATAGTAGTATGGCAATAGTATGAAATAGGACGGGTGAGTTCTGGAGATCACTGATCAATCTTAACGCACAAAATACTTGACAATAGGAAGATATTAAAATATGTGACAAAAACTTTAATAATACATGTTATCTTAGAAACATTGAATTACGACTTCCAGAATTATCATTTTTAACCCTCAGTTTATATTTTGTGTTCTAATTGTAAAGAATAGAACTCCTACTACTCACCTTGCAATCAAGTTTAACATCTAGAAACTGGTGTTATTAACCCTCAGCATGCATTTGCAAGAAAGTTATAGTGTGAAAGAGGGTTATAGTAGTCGTCTTGTCTGTCTGTCTTTCTGTTTGTCTGTCTATCACTCTGATATTGAAGACTACTGACAATTAACTGCTGATTTAGATTTCAAACTTACTCAGAACAGCAAAATACCATTTCTTGTGCTACTTATTGAATTTCAGGCTGATATGAGATAAAACCATGAAGCTATTACCTACAAGTAGGTACTAGCTTGCCCCTTTCATCAAATTATTATCATGTGAGCTGATAATTTCTTATTTAAGAACTAGTGTAATAACTAGTAAATGTTGTACCTTTTGTGCTTCATTACTTTGTAACTTGTGAGCGGGTCTGGGAAAAAAGACCTTACGGTGTGAAAATTGAAATTAAGATATAGGCGCCAGAAGTAAATCATCAAAGAAATATTTTCTTTCTCCAATTTTTTTTTTTTTGCAGAATTAGTTTTAGTAACCCTTACTCTACGTCTATGTCAAATTTCGAATGTCAAAACAACTTAAAGACCCCAACCGTGCCATGAAAAGACAAGCATTTTTTATTCTCTCTCATTCACGAAATACGATAAATTGGGAATAGGCGGGGTTTCAAACTAGCAGCTAAAAAACCGCATAGCTTGAGGCTATTGCATGCACTCTCTACAGCTTACCTCTGGCTGAAAGTTTACCACTATATCCAGTAGAGTAACCAAGGATTCCGACAAGACAGGATGTGAGACGCTACTAAAGCTAAAAAGAACTTCACGCAAAACTTGATTCGTCGCCGCTAAAAGTGGCTGCAAAATTTAATTGTGTATGCAGAGTATGCCGTTAAGTATACAGAAACATCAATTATACAGGAAGTGGCAATTCAATTTATGTTTTCTCGATTTCCAGAAAGCAGCCCAGTTCAACTGCCAGTTTCTCTGTGCATCAAAAGTTGTATTGTAGCACTAAGTGGAGGGGAATTGTAGCTTACTATTAGCATTAAAAAAACTCTTTTTTTTTTGGTTTGCACCATAGGTCTGTTATCCTAGTCCCACTCACAATTATTTAGTAAATATTTCTTTACCTTTGAAATGACAGAAGAAAAGTTCAGCATGTGATTAAAATGAGCTTGAGATTAGACTTTGAAATGCTATAGAAAGTATAACTTTTATTGGCGAGCGAGCGACGCGAGCAAGACAGTCTCAGGGGTAACACAATTGAAAATCAGGAATATTTGTTTGTTTGTTATGTACGTGTGGACGTACATATGCCATTTTGTACTTTGACCCTCGTATTTTTGAGTTTGCTTCATGGTCTACACTTTCCCAAGCCTCGACTAAACAGAATCTTTCAGTTTCGTGATCCAATATCATTCAATAAAATTTAATTGTTTACCCATTTGTACTACGTTGCTTATCAATGCCACAAGACGCATTTAGGCCTTAAAACATACTATTAGACTCAACATTGTGCAGAAATTCTTTAGAACTTCTTGTTTTTTCATGCTGCAAAATGTTATGGCAAAGGTTAGTATGGTATTGGGACTGTTTACCAGACGTATTTTCAAAACTCGGCCGTCAATAGTAGCTTTGAAAGTGCTTGTTGTCAAAAACTACTGATAACTCAGATAGTCACAATGATATATTAGAGACTACAGAAAATGCTAGTACTCGGGAAGTTGAGGTAAGAAGTAGTTCTGTGCTTGTTAGATAAAGTATGGTCACATCGGCTATGTACTTATACTTTTTAAAATGGACTGATAGATTCTCCTTAAGTGTTTTGTTTGCTTGCTCACCATTTGTGCTCAAGCATATTACTAGTATATAATATATTACTGCCATGTCATGTATTTTTAGAGCCTGATACTACAAGAATTTCACACAATATAACATCATTTGAAACTACATCAAGTTCTAATGAAAGAGATGACAATTTTGTACCAAGCTCAACGTCTCCTTCAAAGGATGAAGAAATTCTACACAGCGAGGGTTAGTAGTAGTAGTTGAAGATATGATAATTAGATACATCCAGGGAGCCATGATAGCTAAATGACAACATAATTTTGTATGCTTAATATAGACATAAAATTACAGGAAATCTATGAATTTAGAATAAATTCTGAGTAAAGGACTTGATGATGATATTGGTCACTAAGGTCGACAGGCATGCAATGAATTTTAATGGAATGGGCTCAAATGGGTTATTATAATGTGTCAGGGTTAGGTTGACAACACATAAAAACTTTGACAATTTTAACAGAGATAGTTGCACATCTGAAGTTTACCCAGTTTAAAATCTCGTGCTGGAGCAAGTTAAAATGTCAACTCAATATGCTCCAAAATCAAAGGGTCATGCAAGTCCAGACTCAATACAAAGTTTATAAAAATAGGAAAAAAAAATTTCCACTTTACATGTGCCCGAATTTAGTCATGCAGTTTGGCTCAATTGATCACATGAAAAAGTTTTCCTCAAGCTCGTTAAAGAGAGCTTGTCTCTTCTCAAGTGGCTGCTTTTGCTTTTTTAGCCTTGCTTCGTTCCAGTCTGAGCCGAGTGCACATGTACACAGAAACATGTTAGATGAAGTCATCTGTTGTAGCTCAAGGGCTCAGTACAGTGTGATGTGCAGGTAGATTTAATTGTCTGTTTGTGGTGCCAACTTTTTGGCCTTTATTTAGCATGACTTGGATGTAAGAAAACACCTTTCTTTTATGGACCATGATTGGGAATCTTCAAAATAATATACTTGTCGGTCAGTGATGATAATGATGATGACAGCGATGTGTGTATTCATCAATAATTCATGAACTAAATGGTAAGTAAAGAATCCTCATTTGCTGAATGGAAAGCATCATCACATTCAGTAGAAGGTGAGAAAATGAGGGCTATTGTACCAAACAGCAGGTGGAGTCAATGAGGAAAAACAAAGCAGTTTCAAAAGATAATGCAAAACTTTCAAAAGGGATAGTGAAAGTTTAAAACACGGAAGTTTTATAAGGGAAGGCAAAACTTTTACAGAGCATACATTATAAGTCCCCACAAAGCCAGTTCACAATCGTGATAGAAGGACAGAGAGCCTGAGAAGCAGGAGAGATAGACAGAGGAGGAGAAGGGACTACATGGCTCAAGAAGAAGGATCTGAAAAAGAAAAGGAGGGGTATAAGAATGCGAGATAGTTCAGGAAGAAAGAGAAGGAGAGGGAAACTGATGTGACTAAATCAAGCTGTAGAAGATAGTTATAATGGATAAAAAAATTCTTATGCTACAGAAAGTTATTACATCGAGTGCTACTGTTTGGTAGGATACTTGCTATTGTATGTCCAAGTTGAGTTGGCAATAAAAATTTGAATAACTACACCCGAGTAACCGCCCTCTTATAATGTGAACATTAATTTACACGCATGTCAATTGTTATTAGTTCACATTAGTAAATTGCTTCATGTTTTTTTACTGAATGCATTCCTCATTTAACATACGCTTGTGGTTGTGCTAGTTCAACTTGGACATACTATAGCTATTACTATGGCTTGTGGTTGTGCTAGCTCAACTTAGACATACTATAGCTATTACTATGGCTTGTGGTTGTGCTAGTTCAACTTGGACATACTATAGCTATTACTATGGCTTGTGGTTGTGCTAGCTCAACTTGGACATACTATAGTTATTACTATGGCTTGTGGTTGTGCTAGTTCAACTTGGACATACTATAGTTATTACTATGGCTTGTGGTTGTGCTAGCTCAACTTGGACATACTATAGTTATTACTATGGCTTGTGGTTGTGCTAGCTCAACTTGGACATACTATAGTTATTACTATGGCTTGTGGTTGTGCTAGCTCAACTTGGACATACTATAGCTATTACTATGGCTTGTGGTTGTGCTAGTTCAAATTGGACATACTATAGTTATTACTATGGCTTGTGGTTGTGCTAGCTCAACTTAGACATACTATAGTTATTACTATGGCTTGTGGTTGTGCTAGCTCAACTTGGACATACTATAGCTATTACTATGGCTTGTGGTTGTGCTAGTTCAACTTGGACATACTATAGTTATTACTATGGCTTGTAGTTGTGCTGGCTCAACTTAGACATACTATAGTTATTACTATGGCTTGTGGTTGTGCTAGCTCAACTTGGACATACTATAGCTATTACTATGGCTTGTGGTTGTGCTAGCTCAACTTAGACATACTATAGCTATTACTATGGCTTGTGGTTGTGCTAGCTCGACTTGGACATACTATAGTTATTACTATGGCTTGTGGTTGAGCTCAACTTGGACATATGTACTATAGCTATTACTATGGCTTGTGGTTGTGCTAGTTCAACTTGGACATACTATAGTTATTACTATGGCTTGTGGTTGTGCTAGCTCAACTTGGACATATGTACTATAGCTATTACTATGGCGGTCATAGACCAGTGCACCACGTGAAGCCAGCTGTTCTTACGGTCCCATCAATGCAACATGATAAGATGGCTATGACTGTAATGTCAATTCAGACTCTGAAGCTGCATCTGAATCATCCAAAAGATTTTAGTTCGAATTAGACATTAATTATTACATCACATTAATGCAACATTTGATCGCAGCAGTAACTTCAGAATTGAAATTTTTGCCACCAAATTAATTTAACAAGAACTGGTTACTTCATTTTCTGCACACATCAGCTAGTAGCCCATTTTAGGCATTTGGCTCTACTGTTCTCTCGTAATGAACATTTTTAATGCTAATGTTAGTGAAACAAACTTAAACTGAGATTAGCTTGATAACATTAGCTATGTGCTTACTGTCTAAAAGAACAATGTAATATTTAATTGAATTCTAAGATCAACTTATTAGAAATCTGTTGTTTAATATAGCTAGCAAATATCTGAGCACACAAAGTTACTTATATGAATATTTACTTTAAAAATAGTGTTTTAAGAGATGTAAAATTAGTACTGTGATGCTATAATTGATTTAAGTTGATACAACTAATGTAAAATCATTGTAACCAAATTGTATTGGTATTTATATACATTTCCAGTTTTAGTTATTTACCTAGATTTAGATTTGGACTACAAGCATACTTTAAACAATGTTATAATACAATTCAATTACATTCTATTATTTGTAGAAAACTACACTATATTCTTTCGAGCTCTTCGTCCAGATGATAATATTCATAAATCTCAACTACAAAAAGATACAATAAAGATAATAGATGAATTCAGTCAAATTCGTGATGGCTTGCACAAGCATATTAAATCTAATACAGAGGCCATTGATGACCTACGATGGACTCTACAAGATTGGATACACTGTGGAACTATTGAGAAAAATGATCGTTTTCAAAATGTCACCAAAGATGCATTGGAAGATTTTAATTTCAGTAGATTATGGCGCATATTCTCCAGCTACTGTTCTTTCTTTAATTTCAGGCTCCTTGAACGTGTTATATCAAATACTGATTATGAACACGGCACGTTAATGATAGATAAATACAAAACAAAATTTGCTGATTACGTCAAGAGAAGAGTAACTCAGTGTCCATCAAACATCGGGATGAGAGGGAAAGATCACATTGAATTGTTTGTTAAACTAGACAAGCCTTATGCCAATTGTAGAATGGAGCACCTCAAAAAACTTGGTGAAGACATTTGTGAGATACTCAAAGCTGAGCCAGAAAAGCTACAATTAGAAGGAGTTCAGAATGGCTGTATTTGTGTTACTTTTCACTTGCACAAATCAGCAGTACCAGATGGTTTCTCTTTAACAAGACAGCAAATTCAGCAACTTATTAGTCTTCGATATGATACTGCTAAAATACTGAAGTTAGTCTGTGGAAGAGAACATTATCCCATTAATGCTCCATATGTCAGTAAGTCAGAATCGTAAATATTTACTCTGTAAATTATTGCACTTTACATTCTAGCTTAAGTTAATCATGGTAATATCTTTTGTATATAGAGAATGATTCTAATAACTGGTATGAAACTAAAGTGCCAAGTCAGGTAAGATATACTGCTTAATTTTATATAAATTCTACTTTCTAAAAGAAATTTTTTTTTATTGTTCCCTTAGAAAATACTTACAGCATCTGTGTATGAATTTGAACATGTGTGCCATAAACATTCAATGATACTTAAATGTCACTCAAAAATGCACATGGCCGCATCCAATGGAAATCTAGGAGCTTTAAAGAATTTAATTAAAGCATCAGATTACTCTGTCACTCAATTTGATGAAGATGGGAATGCAGCAATACACTGTGCTGCACTGAATGGACATTTAACTATAGTCAAATATCTCATAGAAGAATGTCAGGTGGATCACACTACACTGAATGCTAATAAATGCTCACCTCTTCATCTGGCTGCTGCAAGAGGGAATCTAGACCTGATTGAATATCTTGTGAAAGAGAAAGATCTTGATCCATTATCTCCAGATATTTATGGGTGGACTCCAGTACATTATGCCACTGCAGCAGGTCATTTAGAAGTAGTTCAGATGTTATCAGAAAGTCCAGATACTAGACAACACTTGGTGGAGAATACACTAAGTTACAAAACTATTGAATACAACATTGCACACATTGCCATTAATGAAGGACATTTAAATATAACTGAATACTTTATGTCTATCAATGCATCCATTGAAGATTCTTTGTCTTTGCTATTATCAGTTTATCACTTCAGTATAATGAAATATCTGTTAGAAAACTTCAAATACACTCAATTGAGTAAACAGTGTGCTCTATTTACTGCAGCTGCTGCAGGCAAAGTAGACTCAGTTGAGTATTTAATTGATTCTCGCAGTTGTGATCCTTCATTAAGAAATGATCTTGGTAATACTCCACTTCATGTGGCAGCAGCTCATGGACAACTCAATGTAGTAAAGTTCCTTATTGAGGAAGAAGGCTGTGATCCAAATGTAGCAAACGATTGTGGATGGACTCCTCTTCATTCGTCTAGTGATATGGGACATACAGCAGTAGTCAAGTATTTAGTAGAATCTCATTATTGTAGTCCCTATGGAAAATGGACAATTCTACATTATGCTTGTCATAGTGGCACAGTTGAAGTAGTGCAGTATATTATTGACAATCAGTATGTGGATCCTATGGTTAGGAGTAAAATAGATGAACTACCCATACATGCAGCAGTCTACAATGGTAGACTATCAGTCTTAAAATATTTCCTTGAAGACTTAAAGTTTGATCCAAATACTAAGGGGCAGTATGATTCAAGTCTTTTACATTATGCCAGTTTAAGTGGACAGTTGCATATTATCAAGTATCTCATTGAAAACCAGTACATTAATCCTATGACAAGAAGTTCACGTGATAATACTGCATTACAAATAGCATCATTATATGGAGAGTTGCCTACTGTTAAGTACTTCATAGAGACTTTACATCAGGATCCATTTATTAGAGGAAGGATGGGAAGGACACTTCTACACTCTGCCAGTGAAGGTGGTCACTTGCTTGTAGTCAAGTATTTAGTAGAAATTCATCATTTAGATCCTCTAACTCCAGACACAAACAATGACACATGTCTCCATATGGCAGCAATAAATGAAAAATTGAAATATCCTAAAATATTTTATTGTGGACCAAGAACATAGTCCAAATGTCATAGGATATAATGACTGCACTATTCTACATATGGCATGTGGATGTGGACATATAGAAATAGTCAAGTTTTTACTACAAAATTCCGCGGATGTCACAGCTACTAACAGATACATCAACACCCCAATTCATGTAGCAGTAAAAAATAATCAATACAATATTGTGAAATACTTCATAGAAGAAATAAATATTGATCCTAATATGACTGGCAAGTATGAGAATACTCTCTTGCACTCTGCTAGTGATATGGGTTTGCTAGATATAGTCAAGTATTTAATAGAAACTTGCCATTGCGATCCAATGGCTACTAATTCATATAGCCATACTCCTCTCCATCAAGCTGCCATGAGTGGAAAACTTGAAGTTGTTAAATACTTCATAGAAAACTTGAACCTTTCCCCAAATGTTAGAGGTCAGAATGGTGAGACACTCCTTCACATGGCCAGTGCTGGTGGTCACCTTGATGTAATTCAATACTTAATAGAGTTCCAACATTGCAATCCAATGATCACTGACAACTTCAATCAAATGCCGCTGGATTTAGCAGAGCAGCATGACCATTCCCATGTTGTCAGTTACTTGCTAGAGAATTTGGAGTACTTTATGACTATGGAGAAGTCACTATCAGATACTCAGTCATCTAGTGGCATTTTAAAGGACACATTTCCAAATACTGAAATGGAAGCTACTAGAGATACTTCTTCCTCACAGCTTCCAAAACCTCGATCACGATATAAAGAACGTGATGCTAGTGATATTCTGTATAATGTTTCTACATCAATAGAGTGCTCTAGTGATAATATTAATCCATTGTATGAGAAGACCAGCAGCACAGTGGAGGGCACACAAAAACCAGATAATGTTAGAACCCCTAAAATATGAATATTCTTCTTTAGCAAGTAGACAACATTTTCTGTAATGTAGTATATAATATTCGTTCATTGACTGCCGTTTTAATAAACAAGTGTTATGGCCAGTTGTGTAACCATTTTCTTTAAAACATTACATGATAAAAGTTACACAAAATGGTGATAACTATTGACAGATATCATAAAAGCTTATTGAGGTTTAAGCTCTAAATTGGCAAAGGGTGTGGGGGAGGAGACTTGAGGAAAGAAGAAGAAAGAAAGAAGACCTGAAACATAAATGTGTGTGTGGGCATATCGCAATTACTTACCTTTTGGTGTTGTGCGTGTATTAGAGCTTTATCAATGTTGTGCGTCTTTTAGAACTTCTATGTTGTTGTTCAAAATTGCAGTGTCATAGTCACGAGTCTGTTTTGTAGTTTGTTTGTGTGTGCATGCAACTGAATATAAAGTCACACGCACGCATGCGTTACTGTGCCTTTTTCCATGAGACAAATTGTGCGTAGAGCCATTACTCTGTCGGGACGTGAAGGCTAGCTCAGTGGTTAGAAGCCTGACTAGTTTCTTTAAGCGAGTGGACTTGGACTGGTGGCAGCGTACCTCATCGCGAAGGACACTGGTACTTACTTTAGATCGGCGAGTTAACAGCCCGTACCCAAGCCAGTCGCTCCTTTGCCCACAGTATGATTTGCTGCAAGTCTGTCTAAATGTGTTTAGTTGACTTACAAGTCTAAAGTTTTCAGAATGGCAATTAATTAATCAGTTAATTAATTATTTAATTAATTGTATTGTGATTTATAAAGGTAAACATTAGGATGTTTTTATATTATATGGATAACAAACTCTCGACACCATTTCTCCACTAAGGTCAGTTTGGGATAAAAATCATTTTGTTTTGCCAAAGTGAATTGTACACTAATGGTTGCAAGTAATTTAATTTCAATGCAAATTAAAATTGCGAAGCAGTTAAATACAGATAGCCTTAAGGCAAACAGTATTTTGTCGTGACGACATGTAAAGATTTGGAGAAGAAAAGTGTAACATGTAAGTATTGAGTGTGGAGAATTTCTCTGTCTGAAAACTGTCAAGAGTCACATCAAAAACTCTCCCTACAAGACTATAACTGTGGTAAGCATTTTGTATTATAAGTAACAATGTTATCATATTATACAGTTTAGAGTAGTTGCTCCATTACCTACCTGAGAAGAACTTGCAACAATTGAGGGATAAGAATCTCACTGGCACATGTTGTAAATAGTAGAATAGTCCTTGACTGAACCATTTTTCTTTTACATTGTACACTATCATCTATTTACCTTCAATTTAAAGAAATCAACACCATACATCCTACTCTGAAGTGCTATAACTTCCTCTATGTACTTCTTATTTATATATACATATAAGTAGCTAATATGTAGCTTAGTGGACGGGTTTGATCTATAAGTACTTTTAATATATCTGGTTTCTATTGTTGGCAGTTTCTCTTCAGAGAATTAAAATTTATATGAAGCTTCTTGTAGAGTATAGGAACAGATGTAAAGAAGCAAATTGTCCTGTAGTAATTATGTGGTGGAAGACCCGACTGATTGAACTGTCTCCTCCCCACAGCTGTGAACATTTAAATAATTGTTAGTATTATTATTGTATTATAGAGCCTTTTTCTCTGGCATCCATTTCCATAACTTCACACTTAGGATCATTGACATTTACCCGACCCTATCGCACCTGTATAGTTTTGTATCATGGTCCTCCCTCGTGGTGGCGGCGCTGCGCTGGTTTGATACATTATGGCTGGACAGGCCGTCACCAGTCAGTCATGCTATATGTTAACGTTTAATGGCACCGTGGAATTAATTATTCTTATTAAAACAATTTGTTAACCTTTGGGCGTAGAATTAGGAGAGCAAGGGCAGCCCTCAACTACAACCCCTCCGAAGTCTTACCTATCGAAGCTGACTCTGGTGGCAGCCTATCATTCGGAACTCCAACATAATACAAGTAAACTTGTACTATCCTTATAGAGTTTATATAATCAACAGCTACACTGTTATGTTGCTTTTGATAAGTAAACAATTTATGAACTGCAAGCATTCATGTCATGTGAAGGCTAACAGGATATATTGAGGCATGAATTACTTGACATAATAGACAGAAATGATGACAACTACATATCCTCATTAGATGTATTCTCTCTCTTTCACAGGCACAGAGAATACATCTAGTGAGTAAAGTAAGGCTGAGAAAGAATTTGTGAACTACCTACCCTATAGCATAAAGTACAGGAATACAAATGCTATACCTCTGTCAGTCAGTGTCCCTCATGTGTGTCCCACATATCACATCAGTGTCCCACACATATCAGTGTCCCACACACCAGTGTCCCACACATCAGTGTCTCATACATGAGTGTCCCACACATCAGTGTCCCACACATCAGTGTCCCACACACCAGTGTCCCACACATCAGTGTCCCACACATCAGTGTCCCTCATGTGTGTCCCACATATCAGTGACCCACACATCAGTGTCTCACACATATCAGTGTCCCACACTTATGCTATGAAAAGTAGCAGGTCTTTTGTCACACTTTCCACTGAAGCATTCACGGTAGCTTGACCAGAGAGCTCCAAAGTTGTCCCACAGTCGAATGCAACTTCTTTGTTGGCTGTGTTTGAACAGGACATTTCTCCTGTGATGTGACAGTTACTACCGCTCCAGTATAAATTTCCATTTGCACTGGTTGCTTGCCTTCTCCACTCGTATAATTATTGTTCTTCAGCAATATGTTTAATCCTGATATTTCATCCTCACTAGAAGGTTTTTCTTCCTCCCTGATATGCTTATGGGATTGTGACCTGGAAGTTTTTCTTGCCACATACTTGGATCTGCAAGCTTCTTTAATGTGGCCTTCTTTGGCACACTTAAAACACTGTGCAGTCTAGAACCTGCACTGCTCAGGAGTATAGCCTTGTCTTCCACAGCGATAGCAGCTATGCTTGTTTGTAGCTTGTGGCCTCTTCCTTCCTTTCTGAAGGTGGTTTACTCCTTGGGTTCTCATTTCTGACCCCTGTGAGCACTATCCATTTCTGCCATTTCCATATATAGCACTTGCTTTTTCACAAGCATCTGCGAGGACGAGGTCTTTCTCCTTCAGGGGCTCTTTCCTTATAATTTCACTTGCAAGTCCACAAACTAGCCTGTCTCTCAACTCTGGTTCCAAGAAATTGTCTAATTTACAACCTTTAACTAGTCTTCGAACGCTGCCAAATACTCCGGTACTGTCTCTCCCATCTGTTGACTGCACTGGTGGAAACGATAAGTCTCTGCTATCACCGTCGGGGCTGGCTGCAGATGATTTTACAGCTTACTTACTAACTCGTCAAAGATCTTGGTGTTGGGCCTGATGGGAGCGAACATATCACATAGCAATTATACATTTGATCACCTACAGTGCTAAGAAGTATAGCCACTTTTTTTATATAGTAGTAGACTCTGTTGGCAGCCTATATATCCTTTAGGTATCAGCATCAAATGAATAATACTGTTGCCATTGTTTAGCATTAACTGAAGAAGGCTCCACAGAGCAAAAACGTCTGGAATAAATTCAACATCAGAAATCTTTGAATATATACCACATATAATTCCGTTTAGTTTATCCAACACTAAATTGGCCTGAAATATCATGATTAAGATGCAGAACTTTGTTACGTAAAGGCTTGCGAACCACAACTGCATGAGCAATTCTTCCACTCGTAGTTGTCCATCACATTAATATTCCTTCTACTATAAAGCATCGCTTTTCCCCTTTCTCAGCCCATGACCACAACTGTGCTATGGAATCATCTAGATGCAAACCTATCAAGTCTGCTGTAGAATATCCATCAAACTTTATTGTTGGGACATCAAGGAGTGTGGAAATTGACTTAGCTGTTTAGGTACAGTGTCATCACAAGATAAAAATATCATCAGCAGCTGGTGGGAAATAATTTGAATTTGGCACAATATCTTCACAAGAAATGAATCTGCAGCTGGTAAACTGGATGTATGAGAGTTATCATGCCCTAGCACGGGATTAAGCTCATAAGACTCAACACCCTCAGAACTATCAAGTGCAGAAGGATTACAGCCTTGCAATACTTGCTACATTTCATGCTCATGCTCCTCCCTTTCCTATGATTTGGATTGAGCATGTGTTAAAAACACATTCTTGGGCAGATGGAAATAGGATGGAAATAGGACGGAAAGAAGAGGCCTGAAAAAAACACCATTAGGTCTACATCAGTTGCAGAATTTGGTACAAATGGCTTCTCAGATTCACTATTAGTAATAGCAAGCTGTCAATTTTCTTGACTGATTAATCAAAGTAGAACTTCTGGCAAAAACACGAACAGATCAAGTTTTTTACTCTTTACACTTAAAAATTCCAATCACTGGATAATTTGCATCAGCCACAAACATGTCTCCATACTTCACTTAACTCAAGTCGATATTTTCAACATGCCTATCTCATAACAAGTCAGTATGTGATACATTACAAAACTAGTGAGAGAATGTGAGGACTAAAAATTTAAGTGGCAAAAACAGAGAAAGTCTTCAGCATTGATCACAATGGCAGCTTCTTCAAGGATTACACAGCTTGCTACTGGTAGTTGAGCCTGCACTGCAGATCAATCATTCAATCAGCTGTAATGCACTCTTTGACAATGAAAGGTAATTACTATCACTAAATGTTACCTAATTTTCATGATGAAATATCTTCAAGATTTTACATCTTGATTATGACATCCTAATAATAATAGCTGTGGCAAACAGGCCAGCATTGATTTAATCCGATGAAGTGAAGATCATAGGATACAGAACAAGATAGCAGTAAATTCCAGCAAAGCACCTAACTAACTAGATAGCTACTAGCTATAGTAAAGAAGTCAAGCACTTGCTGATTTCAACTATGGACTATATAAAAACAACACATGATAATAACTGCCAGCATTCAATATACCACTTGGATAATAGAGAAATGAGCTGGAGTCCAGACCTGCATGGAGGAATCTATGCATTGTTGCAGTATGTGTGGCACACCTGCACAGAACTAGCCTCAAGCACAGCCTAATAAACTTAATTCTCTAGCTGTATTGATCTACTCAATTAGTGACTGCATAACAGTAATAAATTGTTCAACTTAGCTACAATATTTTAGTTCCTTTATTACTTGTAATTTATGTACCCCTGTTAAGTAACTAGAGCCTAACTGCCACCTTGTTTGTTTCATGGTTGTCAACTTCTAGTAGAGATACAATACTTAAGAGCTAGCTTACGAAAATGAGAGTTAAGAGCCATTCAGTCCAAGACATATAAATGTAGATATTGATCAAGTAGGCCAAACTTAAGAACAAACAATATAACTAACCTCTACAAATTGAGGAATTTAGCAACTGTCACAATGAAGCACCAAGGGTGTGAACCCTCAGCCTTATTATACACTAGTTAGCTATTAAAAAAGCCAAAACAATAACTTATTTGGAGTAGTATCAACATGAATATGCCAATATGTTCGCGCACGTCGATATATGAAGCTTGAGCAAGTCGATATGCAACTCGTGCACTGAACCTAGTGCAGACGTTAACGCTGTCTTCGTAAGAGAAGTTTAACTAGCGACACTCCGGGGAAACTCCAAGCGCACTCCGATAAACTGCTGAGAATAATGTAATGCAAAACTACCGCGAGCAGCATAGAAATAATTTGCTTACGTGAGTACGGGGTGACTACAGGGGGCGCTACCAACACTCGCAAACTATTGTACGACTTAATAATAACTAGCTTTATCTGAAAAAAAAAGTAAAACAAAAAAATCCTGGCTCATTAGAGGGATTTAAAAGTCAAGTGCAAAAATTTTGATGCATGTTTCAATCTGGGGAGGCTGCCATCTCCAAGATCTGTGTGAAAGAATAACTGACTGACTGACTGACTGACAAATTGAGTACTGTAACCCTCTCGCGTCTAACCCCACCCTCAACCAGTCTTACGTCTGAGCCCCACCCCTTAATTTTTCTCTGGTGAAAGTACTTAACATTCATTACACTACACGCACGCAGAATTCTGGTAAGGGTCGTTAAGTGTAAATACCAATTGAGACAGTGGGCGTGGTCTTTTCTTTTGAGCCTACTCATCAAACAGAAGCAGTCACGCCCACAAGACTACTTTTTATTATTGCGAATACAAGAAAACAGAGGTATATAAGCAGTCTAATAGCACGCGTAATTTCGCGATCAATTTTGTTTTCCTGCGCACGTAGGCGTGGCTAAGACTACAACGATTTTTAGGGGAAAGAAGCGGGTAACTTTGGCTGTCTAGTTTGCTCTTCTCTGTGTCTCTATAGACACACTAAGGAGTTATTGGAGTAGAAATATCTCACCTGAAGTAAACTGAGACTTTATTGAGGCCTTAGAGGTAAGTTATTGTCTTTTGTGGTTCTCTGTTTCTAGTCGGGTAAAAATGGCTGCCATATTTGAGAGATCTAAAATCTCTTTTGGGGAGGAATTAGGTGAGGGACACAGTTTTAGTTAAGGTTACTTTTTTTTACAGTTAACTAGTCTTACTTTCTCAATTTATTGAGACTTCAAGAGCATTGAAACAAAAATGTCAGACACATAAAGTGAAAAAAACAACGTAATGAACTGGAATTTGAAACTAAATGTTAATGTTTTGTTCTTGAAATTCAGGAAATACTATTTCTTCTTCAATTTCTTCTTCTGAGTCACCACTGCTTGAGTCTGATTCTAGAGATGATGACACAGAAGAATCAGTCATGTCACAGCCTCTGTGGACTTGCTGGACGTTGGTGCAGTTTTGACAACTACAACCGGGTACACATGAATGCCCGCCTTTCCTGCATCCACAACGCTGGGAAGTACACCCCTTCTTACAGCTACACCCCTTAGTTAGGAAGGTAATTGTTTCTAAAACTAATTTCTGGACACTAGGGCATTCCCAATCAAATACATAATTGCCGTCATTGTTCTTTGTCCAACCATAAAAATCAGGCTGGGGAAGAGAGTCGTGTATGTCTTCCTTGAAAGAGTTGAACCACATCTGAGCAATCCAGCAAGATCGTAACCAGTGGCGCCACATAGATGTATGTGAGGGCATACGATCTTCTTCACATAATATTCTGTCTGAAACTATAGCACGAATTGTATTGTACCACTCTATGTGTTGGTTTGCTCCATTGCAGGCATTAAACAATTGGTGTGGGGTTTTAGAGCCTTTTAGAGACACAATTGCAGAGTAGTGTTTTTTGAAATATAAAGTTCCTATTAGCCTAAGAAATGCTAGAAAACCATTTTCTTTGTTTTTTTCTCCAGAATCTGACAATGATCCAGGCATACTCCTACCTGTTATGAAGTCGGCATGCTGAAAGAAAACTTGGAAGAAAGCCGACTTTCCATGGCCAGAAAAGAAGGACACATAATCACATCCTGAGGTAATAAACAGCATTTGAAAAATATTTGCTAATTTTGACTTCTCCAGATTTGCTAAGTCAGGGTCCAGCTGTAAGGCTTTAATCAAATCATTTATGTGTATATATAGTTTGGTTTGGGAATGTGGCACATTAATTTGTACATAAACATCCTTGTTTGTGAGTATTTCAAAAAGTGACAAGCCAATATTATAAATATCGGTATCTGGGGAATAGATTAATATGTGCCTGCCAGTAGTTTGTGTTGCATGACGCCATATCCTCATGTCGGCCTCAGCTGAGTTAGACTTATAGTTGCTAGCTGGTGAAGGGAGTGACTGGGGATTGCCAGACAACATAAGTGTACTGTTGTTTCCAAAACACCCACTCAGATAGAGTACTTGTTCAGGTCTCAGTTGTAATCGTACTGACTGCAAAAAGGCGAGACCAATAGCCTCTATGACAGAACGTTTACACTCTCTACAAGATATGAAAGAACTCCAAGAAATAGTGGCAATTTCAGTGGATGGATTGAATTTTACATGTTGATGCGATGATGCACAACCTATGCTATTATCCCTCCTTTTCTGTTCATACACCTTTGGATTAAATTTGTTCATGTCTCTTGGAGCATCAAATAGCATATGTACTTCATTCACTTTTGCCTGATAGTGTGGTAGTAGGAATCTATCAAATAAAAACTTAGAGAAATCACATATAGTATGAGTATTTCTTAGAGGCTTGCAGTTAAGAAAAAACATGGCATCTAGTATCACTGTATCAGCCTTCCAATCGGTAGGGAGTGTGTCTGTTACCACTCGTGCTGTAGGCCCTGCATACCTTTTCTTCAACTGGTCTTTCCAGACTGCTTTTGATCCTTTAACCGGATGTCCATTTACGTCAGCAATTACTCTGGGAAGTATGGCATACTGTTCTGATGTGGGGTCATATTTTTGTCCTGTCCGATTGCACCAAGCCAGCCGTTGCCTGAGACACTTATTCACTTGCTTAAGCTCTTTCTGCTTTTGGTTCATGATTGACTTACTTACTCGCTTTGGTGGTGCCATAGTAAGTAGTCGATGCTGCCTAATTGGAGCATTAGTACTAGGACAGTTTAATATGTGGTGATGAACATAGTTTTTAAGATCCTTTTCCCCTGTTTCTCTAAAATTCAGTAAGTCAGCTCTCTGTTCAGGGGTAGCCTTAACTCCAGTGAATACGTTGAGTAACCCTCTGTTCTCTTGAACTGATTGGGGAAACAACCCCTTCTTTTGGATGACTAGCATCATTGTCACAATGTTTTCCTCCTTCTGTTTTACCGATGAATCTTCAGTAAAAACACTAAATAGTGGTGTAGCCTCATTGTTGAGGTGAGGAAACAATTGCTGTAGCAAATTTTTGTGCACTGATACTCTATATCGTAGGTACAATGACATTTTCTGTAGATAGGCTTTTGTTGGATGAGATATTGCCATTTTTAAATCTTTATTAATACATGTTTCATGGGCTTCATCTATAGCTATAGCATGCCCCTTTCCTCCATTAATAGAAACAGTAAATGCATTTTTTAGCTGTTGTAGTATGACTTGGGGGAACTTTTGCAAATCAGCCAAGTGGTAGGGAATAAGTCGCTGATAGGTGGTTCTATCATAAGCCATGAATAGTGGTGCCATCAACTTTAATGCTGAAACCCTTAATTCCCAGTTCTGGCATCTAATGGCAAGAAATAGCTGCACGTATGAAAAGCAATCCGAAAAAACAAACTTTTTCCAGAATGACCAAGTGTCATCTGTGCTTGCCACAGCAGTCAAGAATGCCTTGAATTCCTCCTGCAATGCTTCTAAAGGTTCAGTGCTGTTTAATATATTTCGAATGGTCACTTCTTCATCTAATGTTGTCGATGGTAATTGCTTGAAAGCAATGATCATTGACCTAAATATAGCCTGCCAAACTTGTAAGAGGAAGTTGTGAGTCCTTTTAAAATTCGAGCACTTTTCCAATGACGTCAATGTTTCTCCCTTAAAGCCAGATGCCTCAGCTATTTCTTTTAACCCAGCATGAAAATAAATTTTGAGCAACAATGGTTGAAGATTTGCCAGCAAATGCCAATCCCCAGGGAAAATTAATAGTTTGTTCAACAATTGACCATAGGTCTGCTTGATTTTCATTAAATGCTGGTATGTTTTACCATCCCCAACCAAAACTACATAGTCATTTTGATACTCAGAGTTAGCTGTGTGCAATAATAGATCAGAAACACTTCTCATTGTTTCATAAGAATCAGGATTTTCATCTACCAATTCCATGTAATAAATGTTAGAGGTGTGAACTGTACCTTGTATAGAGTAAGCATACAAATCCTGAAAATCATGTAAGAGATTAGAAACTGAGCTACCAGATAAATCAACTGAAAGTGTCTCCTTTAGAAACACATACACAAGCATCTTAGATTGAAGCAATTCTCTCTCTTCTCTTTCTGCAGGTTGCTCAAAGAAGCCATTCATTGTGACAGCTTCTACTTGTATAGTAGTGGGTTGGCATCTTACTTCTGCCTGACTTTTGGCTGCTTGCAACTGTTGTAGCAAGTTACTTGGTGCCACTGTTCGAGACCGCTTGGGTCCAACTTTACCTAACTTGTGAGGTGAACTTGCAGGTGAGTGCACTAAAGTACGTTTTGGAGTTTTGAGGGAACTTGCATTAATAGGTATAGGGTTTGGTTGGACAATTTGTATTGTTGTACCGTGATAGCTACGAGATTGATCACCACAGTATACTGCAGCATGGCTCTGCAACATATCAAAATTGTCAACACTGGCTATTGTGAAGCAATTTTTAGGGAGAGAATTCCAGAGGGTTTTCTCACGTTGCATTTCAACAATTTCTGTTACATATCGATCATGAGTGTCAACTGATGAGGATATTCCAAACTGATTACACAGCTTGATTAGTTTCTGAGACCCCCCACACATTTCAATAGTTTCTGCAAATAGAATGTGTACTGCTGTAGGAGTTTGAATATTTGTGCAATACAGTAAGAGGCAAAAAATGTAGTACTGTCTTAATTTTTTAACTGAAGGGTCCTCCAATACATCAAGGACTCCTACCCTTTGTTTCATAGTGCGAGTGAGGGACCTAATGAATGTCCATAGTGAGGGGTTTATATTTCTTATTTGTTTTTCAATATTAAAATTATGGAGACTCAGTTTTAAACCACGAGTTGAATGTTTAGGAATTTCTGAATGGATAATGTCATTTAAAATATCACTTGCTTCTTTTAAAATTGTACTTTTGTCAGGCTTCCCTCCTTTTGTGTGTAAATAAAAAGCATCTTCAGGTGGTTCATGCTTACAAGCCCCCAGTGCCCAAGACAAACTTGTCAACAAATCTCCTCCATTCTTATATATCATAGTTCCAAATTTTTTGTGCACACATTTTGAAGCTATGTGGGGATATAAGTGGACAGTTAATTGCTTCATGAGCCATTTCGAAGAGAATTTTACAGTTCCTTCAGAATTTTCAAGTATTGTGTGTTCACTCACATGACTACTCCCTGATGCCAAATACTGAGAGCAAAACACCTTGGAAACATCAGGAAGAAGCACAGCCCTCTCATTCTCTAATTCATGCGCTACATACAATACCGAGTGAAGGACAGCCTTGGTAAGGGATTCTACACTACTGTCAGAAATAGTGGTTTCCCATATTGTAATTTTATCACTTAGCTCATCAGCTTGCTCGTGAGATTTTACTATAGTAAGCTGTTCCTTATAACACACAAAACAAATGCAATCATTTGAGGTTAGTGATTCATCAAGAAGCTGGTTAATTATTGCTAGATTGGGACAATGTCGAGTAAATTTTGTCCCTTGTTTAGGTTTTGTCCCACAACTAGCACACGGTTGCAAACTACAATGAAACTCTTTGTATAATTCACTATAGTGTTGCTGGCAGACTGCTAAAGATTCCATTTCTCCAGAGGCATTTAATCTTTCTTGAATTTTTTCTACGGGTGCAAAAGCTGGTGTAATTAATTTAGTACTAGTATTGCAATTAGGAAACGCACAAAATTTAGACTCCTGTACTGGATGCACACACTCACTCCATTTCGGTTTAAATCCAGGTGGATGTGTACGCTGGGCTTCTTTTAAATGTGACAGGCAAATGCAACTGTCAGGTTTTAGTTCACCTTTCCAATGCCTTATATATTCTTTATCCTTATCAGCCCAAGTTTCGTAATGCGTGTAGTATGGACGAATCTTACCACATAAAACACATGGAGTACACGGACGTTGGGGATGATACTTTGAGTGTTTCGTAGCCACTTGATTTAAGGAAGTAGCCATTGAGACCTAAATTTGTTGAAGTTTAAAATAAATGTAATGGGATTATCTACTTTCTTACCCTTGTTTTGTTAGGTTAATGCAGATGAAAAGCAAGAAGTAGAGGCAACAGAAGTAGAGGCAGCAAGAAGTAGAGACAACAAGAAGTAGAGGCAGCAAGCAGTGGAGGCAGCAAGAAGTGAAGGCAGCAAGAAGTAGAGGCACAGTGAAGATGAATATAAACCTAATATTTTTATTGCACTGTATTATTATTGCATTGTATTATTGCCTTGGGGGAAAAAAAGGTACATACAAAAAGTCAATTAAAAAAAATCAGTGTAAAGGACACAAACTTTAGTGTCTTTATTTGAGAGAAGTAACATTATAGAATAACTTTAAGCTATTACTATCAACTCCATACCTACAAAACAAATTTGTCAGAAGCCTCAAAAGTGGTGGTTAGGGAGACAATATCCTCTATAACTTGATTTCCTGAAGCGGTAAGACCACATGGCGGAGTGGAGTGCTAAACCTATATATAGACATTGTTATGTGCTATTTTTATCAATGGGCATTGCTTCATACCAGAGTTATAAAAATAATACGAAAACTGTGGGTTTGTTGTTTGCTTAGCTGGCGAGGAAATTAAATCTCGAGATTTAGAGGACTGCGCATACGCGTGCGATTAGACTGTAAGATAATGCGGAGGTATCTAGTGGTGAGATGAGCTAGGGTGGGAGGGGAACCAGCCCAGAGCTAAGCAGTAGGAGTAAAGTCTATCAGTATTTCTGATTTTCCCTAAAAAGCAAACAGGTGTATATATAGGCTGTTTTAAGAATCCTACTTGGCTTACTATTTGGTGTGATGTCTGGGGTTGCTAAGTGTATTTAATAGGTGTAAGGTTGCTCAGCATCTTTAGCTCTATGGCAGAAAGATAGTTCCAAAGTTTATTTGATGTTCACAGTTAAGCTTTTCTGTTGATAAATATATGTATTGAAAGATCAGACAAGAACTTCAGCTTTCACATTCAGCCCTTACTACTTCGCTGAAGCTGCTTTTACCATACAAGGATAGCTTATTTATATATAACAATTATCTGTTTAGTAGCTAATTTGGGACTTCTAACTCTTTCAATTAAATTTTTATGAAGCTAAAATACAGTGGTGGAAAATAGGGTTGAAAATTTGGGTCCCTAATATCAAAGCAGCAAGAATTTTTCCTCTTCATTATTTTGCTTTTAATTTGATTATATGAACAATTGTATTTTACAAACACCCCAATCCCGAACTAGTTAAGTAGACATTCCACTGTATATTCTCTCACTGCATTATTATCCAGGGAGATGTTCATGCTTATTTTATATTCTTGTGTGATATGTATAGAAATATACTTCGAATAAGAATAAGTAGTCTCCCTGGTGATAGTTTATCTGTAAAGTTGAATCCATTTTTGACAACGTAAGTATAGAGATAATATTTTGTGTATTGTACTATTTTATACCTCAAATGTTGCTGTCTTCCTTTATAGACTCTACAATGGTTGCATTTGTTTAGCTTTTTTGAAATACATATTGTAATAAACTTTTGGAGAGATATCCTTACTAAACTAAACTACTTTATATTATTTTTATTTGGACTCTACTAGATTCCACTTTAAAACACTGCCACCGTATTGAGTACAATAACAATATTGTCCCCACATTGTTTTTATGTGAGTATAAATAGCAACTCATATTTTTCTAATAGATAATGCATATGAAAATTTTACATATTTCTAATACTATTGATTTAGTTTTAGTAACAAAATTATCTTGTAAATTATCATATGAATAAGTATAGACTTGTGTCATTCAGTCTCTCATTGCTCAACTATTACCACTTCATGCTATTACCACTTCAAAAACATGCGTTTAAATTTAGGCTCCATAATAATATATTATATATCTGCTATTTGTGATTATAGCTGTAATACTGGTACTCAACTCTTCAGCATGGTGGTTTCCATTTGGTTGGCTGTGTTTCTTTTTACTCTGAAGAAAATCCTTCAAAAAAAAAATTCTTGTAATTCCAGGGGATTTTCAAGCAAGCTACCAGATGATGTGTTTACTTTTTCCTATTGGAAGTTCTTTGAGTAAGTATAGCTAATAATTTTAGAGCTCATAATAAACTTGTAGCGGACACTAATCAACTAACTCTCTCACATTCATTAATGGACTTCACCTCATAGTCTATAACCTCACGTGGTGTCATGTGTTCAGTCAGTCACTTCGTGATTGCATTCCCTCGTGTCATTGTTGCAGTCGAAACTGAAGTCAAAACTTGTATAGTTATATAGTCAGTACTTGTTCAACTGAAATGGTATGATGGAAAAACGGTGTGGTGTATATAAACTAGAAGTAGGGATGAGGGAATGTAATACAAAATGAGATAATGATATTTGAATAAAGAGGCACATGTGTAAATGAACCAAGCCCCCCTATATCCGCCCCTGTAGTCAGATAAAGTATTACATGTATTCTCTCTCTTCCACTGGCTTTACTAACAATACCAAAAAAATTAAAATGTTTTGCTGCTACGGAAATCAACCCAGGACTGCTTGGTTAATGTACAAGCTCTCTGCCACTGAGCTACAACAGCTAGCCAGCAACCAAACACTTCCATTCTGTATTTGTACTGTTAAAGCTACAGTCTTCCTTAAAGGGTGCTCACACATAGCAAGGCACTATTAACCCCAAACAGCAAAGTTGTAAGGTAGTCATGTACAGATAAGGACTGCTGGCCAAACATATAGGTAAGTAAATTCACTTGGCTAGCCACAGTTGTAAATTCATGGTTTATGTTTGAGTTGTTGGATCCAGTCAAGTAAAGATAATTACTGATGTGTAGTAATAGGTGTAAGCAGGGCTGTCAACATTCCTTCATCTTCATTCACGAACAAAAAAAATTGAGCTGCTATTATGTAACAAATGGAATGTGAATAATAATAATAAGCACTATTATATCTGATGTCTGAAATAGCTTTCCATCCAAGTCTGAAAGTCAAGATGAATACCGACGTTCACTTCAGTTTAGGAGGCATATCTGGACATGGAAAAAAAGAGGATGGGGGTTTGATTAGGTGATAGATTAAAACTATGGTTAAATGCACTGTAAACTAGCTAGTTTTCTCTAATTCGGACATCGGGTCTAATTTACAAACACAATTTAGCTAATGATTATGTATTCAGATAAATCAAAGACTTCACTTAAACCTAAATACTCTGTAAGGCTGTGTGTAGACTATCATATATAAAACTGGGTTATTTTCCTAGGCCCATACTGCATTAATTGAGGAGTTGTTGAGTGCAGTCAGTCGAGCTTTGTATATGTTCGAGTTAGACCTTTCAAAAGGTTTCTACCAGATCCCACTGTTTAGTGCCGCTAGGGTCTGTCCAGTACCGCTAGGGAGAAATCTACTATATCACTCAAGTTGGGAAGTTTGAGTCTATTCCTATAGTGTTTGCTTTCTTTATTAAGTCTCTTGTCATCTTGTTCATGTCTATCCTGGTCAGAACACATTTGATGCAATTTCACTGCACTAAAGTCTGATGTTGACTCAGGTTCAACCATTAATGTTGCGGACCTTCAAGTCCTAGAATGAGTGGCACATGGAACCACAATCTGTCCATCTCCTCCTACTACAATAAGTGGCACGTGGAACCACAGTCAGTTCATCACCTCCTACTGCAACGAGTGGGACGTGGAACCACTGTCAGTTCATCACCTCCTACTGCAACGAGTGGGACGTGGAACCACAGTCAGTCCATCACCTCCTACTGCAACTCCTTTGCTTCCACTATTAACCAGAGTATCTACCCTAGTCAATCTGTCGCCTTCCACCTCATCCCCGGCAAATGTCCTACTCTTCCTACTATTCAAACGTGCCTCATCATCGAGAGGAATTTCATTAGTAGATTTAGACTTGTGTAATGAATAGGCATAGATAAATATTGCTGGAATTTTTTTGGGAAATATAGGCACATGGAAGCAATGAGAAATATGCTAGAAATATAGGCAACTTTTTTTTAGAATTAGCAGATTACTTAATGTGGAATGTGTGAAAATCTATTAATGCATGATGTAATTATACAAGCAGCAGCTGGATCAGTCTTCCAGTGCTCAGGAAAGAGCACTGGAAGACTATGTTTCAGCTTCAGTTATGCTACAATATAACAGTCGCTAAAAACTTTCTTTTTTGTAATTCACAATGTATCACATGAATTTTGGCCAAGCAATAAATGAGAAATATAGGCACATTTTGAAAGAATTATAGGGCAAGTTTGGGAGCATTGGAGAAAGAATTTTAGGCAGAAAAAAAAGCAATATTTATCTATGCCTAGTAATGAACCATAGTTGGAGTGCACCCTGATATTTTCCCAAACACAGATGAGAGTGGAAACATTTACAAATAAAGAAAAATACAAGTAAAATATACAATCACACACAAGCAACTTATAAATGACTGTAAGTTCTCCAACTGATCCACTGTCTGATATGAATGTGGAGTGACTTCCATGGTGAAAATCTTAGTTAAATTATTTTTAGACTATTGTCTGCTATATAATGTTTATATGGTTTGTAATATTACATCTGCTTTGACCCTTACCGTCATATTTATGACAACCTATGAAAAGTGTGAATATTTGGTTTTTTTATTTCTTTTCTATAAAACATCTAGCATAAGATGAATTTTTGATGCAAGTTAGGACAAAACTTGCTATTCACTGTTATCCAAAAAATTGTGTATTAGTTCACACACAGGAAGTTAAAATTCAAGCTTAATGTTACTAATTGCACTGATCTCAATTGTTGATCGTCTCAAATCTGCTGCAAAGTTCAAACAGAATACACGGCTTATTTATCAGTTGAAGTGACCCCTATTTGCTGTGTTTAAAGGTTAAAAATCAATCAAGTGGTGTTTTGGCATCTAAAGTTGTGGCTCAAATTGATATTTTTAAATATGTATGTAATAATTCACAATAGAAATGTGTTACTCCCTATCTTATGAGCGACCATTTACTGGGCATGCATTCTTCCACTTACACGACTAACAGTATCTCATTTGGTCATTATTGTCTTCAGCAGTATGATTAGTCAAATATTTATTATTAGAAACATTTGTATTATGTCACTTTTTATTTTAAGATCTTTTCGGTCTAAATTATTCATCTGGATTTCATTTTATTTTGACCTCCTCATCTATGCACTCGGCTTAAACAAGATATTCATATCACGTAAATGTAGCAAGTGCTGCAAAGTATTCTCCTATCAGAAGCAAATGAATAGTTTAATACGAAGAAAAACTAACTGGGAAATGAGACGAAGTATTGTTCTAGCTCCAGAAATGAGTCCAACACAGGATTGTGGTGCTCTTCTATTAGGAGTGGTATTAGTGTGGATTCTTTGTAAAAGTAAAGGGAAGCAGCCTTGTTTACAGTTTCAGTGGAGAGATCATCACAACAGCAAGTTGACATTAGCAAGGTATGTGCTAGTTTACACACTAGAACTGTTTTGCAAACTTTATATGTGTTTCATTTAAATTAGTGCTAGAGTCTCATTGGGAATCAGAAAGTTAATAGTTAAAATTGAGTCTAAATTTAGCACGCTAATTCTAATTAATAAGCAAGATATTTGCCAACAATGTGAGGAACATCCAAAAAATGATACTTTCCAAACTACTTCTACTGGCTGGGGATGTGGAGTTGAATCCAGGACCATATGATGCAGGTATTGTATTCCGTCTTTAGTGATAGAAAAGTTATGTATTTTACAGTATGTAATTTAGAGTAGAAATTGTTACACATGAATAGTAAGCCCTTTCCTATCTAGCTTAGTAAGTTTGTAAAAATTACGCAAATTATGCAACAAACATAATGGACATCATTTTTTAAGATTATAGTGGGAGTTGTTGTTTAGGTATAACCGCAAGTATATACATTATCAAAAAGATCTCAAATTGACTCAAAGACAATTAAGAGCTTCTAGACGAATAATATACACTTAGTTTGAAGCTTGAAATGGTGACGAGGAGATTTTAAAAGGGATGTTGCTGGAATCCTTTATGAAAATACTGAAATAGTACTAATAATGTGCAGACTGGTAGATGCAGAAGGAGCGGGAGGGCGAGGGGGGAGGGGGTGGCAAATTAATTGTGCAGAGTATATTTCATGCTATGTTTACTATACATTCTGATCTCAATATTTTAGGTAACTATAGTGGTTACAACTAAATCATTGATGTGCTCAGGGCATACCTACTCCCCAAACATCACAAGAATTAAAAGATAGTCTTAAAGCCTTATCAGCTCCAAAACAAGTTTTCTACAGTGTCAATTCGAGCAACTATAGTGTTTTCTAAGCACGATATAGAGTTGAGATATTACGCATGGTGAGAGAGTGGACGACCGTTATATCCATGATATGAAATTTCAATTGTTTATTTTTAATGGCTTTACCTTTTCAAATTTGCTTCTTATAGCCCTGAAGTTACATGTAGTTAAGTATTCTCCATAAATGAAAGGGAATTTTAAGTTATGTCTTCTAGGACACAGTGGACAATTAAATTGAGCCAAAATGTTATACAGTCTTCATTATATAAACAGCATGACATTGGCCATGCTGGCTGTACTGACTCCTACGGCCTTTATACTAATATACTAACCCAAAAACTTTTTTTACATACATACATAAATGTGTGTACATACTTATACATTTCTTGTGTTTACTTGATAATCTTATATTGAACCTTCCAGGTCACATGATATTGTATTCTATTGAATGTTCTTTACTAATGTTTTATACACACTATAGTTGTACTGGCAAATTTGGTAAAGGATCTAGCTTCAGTGAAGTCCAAGTATATGGAGTTTGGTGTTCAACTTGGAATTCCAATGGGCACCATTGAAGGTTTTAAAGTGGACTACAAAGACTCTGGGAAAATATTTCATCAAATAATTCACTACTTGTTGACTAACACTCCTGACAGTTTGTGGTTTGAAAAAGTGTGTTCAGCACTAGAAGGAGTAGACAATAAAGTTTTAGCAAATACTGTCAAATCAACTTATATGAAGACTTCACTAACAGGTAAGATTTATATATTCAGTCAACCATTTCAAAGATAAATTCAACTTTACCTTTGTGTATTGACTTACATTTACGTATGTTACATTTACACCAATGCTATTTCAATGTGTGTGAGAGTTACATAAGGATAGTAGCATGGCAATAGTATGAGATAGGACGGGTGAGTTCTGGAGATCACTGATCAATCTTAACGCACAAAATACTTGACAATAGGAAGATATTAAAATATGTGACAAAAACTTTAATAATACATGTTATCTTAGAAACATTGAATTATGACTTCCAGAATTATCATTTTTAACCCTCAGTTTATATTTTGTGTTCTAATTGTAAAGAATAGAACTCCTACTACTCACCTTGCAATCAAGTTTAACATCCAGAAACTGATGTTATTAACCCTCAGCATGCATTTGCAAGAAAGTTATAGTGTGAAAGAGGGTTATAGTAGTCGTCTTGTCCGTCTGTCTTTCTGTTTGTCTGTCTATCACTCTGATATTGAAGACTACTGACAATTAACTGCTGATTTAGATTTCAAACTTACTCAGAACAGCAAAATACCATTTCTTGTGCTACTTATTGAATTTCAGGCTGATATGAGATAAAACCATGAAGCTATTACCTACAAGTAGGTACTAGCTTGCCCCTTTCATCAAATTATTATCATGTGAGCTGATAATTTCTTATTTAAGAACTAGTGTAATAACTAGTAAATGTTGTACCTTTTGTGCTTCATTACTTTGTAACTTGTGAGCGGGTCTGGGAAAAAAGACCTTACGGTGTGAAAATTGAAATTAAGATATAGGCGCCAGAAGTAAATCATCAAAGAAATATTTTCTTTCTCCAATTTTTTTTTTTTTGCAGAATTAGTTTTAGTAACCCTTACTCTACGTCTATGTCAAATTTCGAATGTCAAAACAACTTAAAGACCCCAACCGTGCCATGAAAAGACAAGCATTTTTTATTCTCTCTCATTCACGAAATACGATAAATTGGGAATAGGCGGGGTTTCAAACTAGCAGCTAAAAAACCGCATAGCTTGAGGCTATTGCATGCACTCTCTACAGCTTACCTCTGGCTGAAAGTTTACCACTATATCCAGTAGAGTAACCAAGGATTCCGACAAGACAGGATGTGAGACGCTACTAAAGCTAAAAAGAACTTCACGCAAAACTTGATTCGTCGCCGCTAAAAGTGGCTGCAAAATTTAATTGTGTATGCAGAGTATGCCGTTAAGTATACAGAAACATCAATTATACAGGAAGTGGCAATTCAATTTATGTTTTCTCGATTTCCAGAAAGCAGCCCAGTTCAACTGCCAGTTTCTCTGTGCATCAAAAGTTGTATTGTAGCACTAAGTGGAGGGGAATTGTAGCTTACTATTAGCATTAAAAAAACTCTTTTTTTTTTGGTTTGCACCATAGGTCTGTTATCCTAGTCCCACTCACAATTATTTAGTAAATATTTCTTTACCTTTGAAATGACAGAAGAAAAGTTCAGCATGTGATTAAAATGAGCTTGAGATTAGACTTTGAAATGCTATAGAAAGTATAACTTTTATTGGCGAGCGAGCGACGCGAGCAAGACAGTCTCAGGGGTAACACAATTGAAAATCAGGAATATTTGTTTGTTTGTTATGTACGTGTGGACGTACATATGCCATTTTGTACTTTGACCCTCGTATTTTTGAGTTTGCTTCATGGTCTACACTTTCCCAAGCCTCGACTAAACAGAATCTTTCAGTTTCGTGATCCAATATCATTCAATAAAATTTAATTGTTTACCCATTTGTACTACGTTGCTTATCAATGCCACAAGACGCATTTAGGCCTTAAAACATACTATTAGACTCAACATTGTGCAGAAATTCTTTAGAACTTCTTGTTTTTTCATGCTGCAAAATGTTATGGCAAAGGTTAGTATGGTATTGGGACTGTTTACCAGACGTATTTTCAAAACTCGGCCGTCAATAGTAGCTTTGAAAGTGCTTGTTGTCAAAAACTACTGATAACTCAGATAGTCACAATGATATATTAGAGACTACAGAAAATGCTAGTACTCGGGAAGTTGAGGTAAGAAGTAGTTCTGTGCTTGTTAGATAAAGTATGGTCACATCGGCTATGTACTTATACTTTTTAAAATGGACTGATAGATTCTCCTTAAGTGTTTTGTTTGCTTGCTCACCATTTGTGCTCAAGCATATTACTAGTATATAATATATTACTGCCATGTCATGTATTTTTAGAGCCTGATACTACAAGAATTTCACACAATATAACATCATTTGAAACTACATCAAGTTCTAATGAAAGAGATGACAATTTTGTACCAAGCTCAACGTCTCCTTCAAAGGATGAAGAAATTCTACACAGCGAGGGTTAGTAGTAGTAGTTGAAGATATGATAATTAGATACATCCAGGGAGCCATGATAGCTAAATGACAACATAATTTTGTATGCTTAATATAGACATAAAATTACAGGAAATCTATGAATTTAGAATAAATTCTGAGTAAAGGACTTGATGATGATATTGGTCACTAAGGTCGACAGGCATGCAATGAATTTTAATGGAATGGGCTCAAATGGGTTATTATAATGTGTCAGGGTTAGGTTGACAACACATAAAAACTTTGACAATTTTAACAGAGATAGTTGCACATCTGAAGTTTACCCAGTTTAAAATCTCGTGCTGGAGCAAGTTAAAATGTCAACTCAATATGCTCCAAAATCAAAGGGTCATGCAAGTCCAGACTCAATACAAAGTTTATAAAAATAGGAAAAAAAAATTTCCACTTTACATGTGCCCGAATTTAGTCATGCAGTTTGGCTCAATTGATCACATGAAAAAGTTTTCCTCAAGCTCGTTAAAGAGAGCTTGTCTCTTCTCAAGTGGCTGCTTTTGCTTTTTTAGCCTTGCTTCGTTCCAGTCTGAGCCGAGTGCACATGTACACAGAAACATGTTAGATGAAGTCATCTGTTGTAGCTCAAGGGCTCAGTACAGTGTGATGTGCAGGTAGATTTAATTGTCTGTTTGTGGTGCCAACTTTTTGGCCTTTATTTAGCATGACTTGGATGTAAGAAAACACCTTTCTTTTATGGACCATGATTGGGAATCTTCAAAATAATATACTTGTCGGTCAGTGATGATAATGATGATGACAGCGATGTGTGTATTCATCAATAATTCATGAACTAAATGGTAAGTAAAGAATCCTCATTTGCTGAATGGAAAGCATCATCACATTCAGTAGAAGGTGAGAAAATGAGGGCTATTGTACCAAACAGCAGGTGGAGTCAATGAGGAAAAACAAAGCAGTTTCAAAAGATAATGCAAAACTTTCAAAAGGGATAGTGAAAGTTTAAAACACGGAAGTTTTATAAGGGAAGGCAAAACTTTTACAGAGCATACATTATAAGTCCCCACAAAGCCAGTTCACAATCGTGATAGAAGGACAGAGAGCCTGAGAAGCAGGAGAGATAGACAGAGGAGGAGAAGGGACTACATGGCTCAAGAAGAAGGATCTGAAAAAGAAAAGGAGGGGTATAAGAATGCGAGATAGTTCAGGAAGAAAGAGAAGGAGAGGGAAACTGATGTGACTAAATCAAGCTGTAGAAGATAGTTATAATGGATAAAAAAATTCTTATGCTACAGAAAGTTATTACATCGAGTGCTACTGTTTGGTAGGATACTTGCTATTGTATGTCCAAGTTGAGTTGGCAATAAAAATTTGAATAACTACACCCGAGTAACCGCCCTCTTATAATGTGAACATTAATTTACACGCATGTCAATTGTTATTAGTTCACATTAGTAAATTGCTTCATGTTTTTTTACTGAATGCATTCCTCATTTAACATACGCTTGTGGTTGTGCTAGTTCAACTTGGACATACTATAGCTATTACTATGGCTTGTGGTTGTGCTAGCTCAACTTAGACATACTATAGCTATTACTATGGCTTGTGGTTGTGCTAGTTCAACTTGGACATACTATAGCTATTACTATGGCTTGTGGTTGTGCTAGCTCAACTTGGACATACTATAGTTATTACTATGGCTTGTGGTTGTGCTAGTTCAACTTGGACATACTATAGTTATTACTATGGCTTATGGTTGTGCTAGCTCAACTTGGACATACTATAGTTATTACTATGGCTTGTGGTTGTGCTAGCTCAACTTGGACATACTATAGCTATTACTATGGCTTGTGGTTGTGCTAGTTCAAATTGGACATACTATAGTTATTACTATGGCTTGTGGTTGTGCTAGCTCAACTTAGACATACTATAGTTATTACTATGGCTTGTGGTTGTGCTAGCTCAACTTGGACATACTATAGCTATTACTATGGCTTGTGGTTGTGCTAGTTCAACTTGGACATACTATAGTTATTACTATGGCTTGTAGTTGTGCTGGCTCAACTTAGACATACTATAGTTATTACTATGGCTTGTGGTTGTGCTAGCTCAACTTGGACATACTATAGCTATTACTATGGCTTGTGGTTGTGCTAGCTCAACTTAGACATACTATAGCTATTACTATGGCTTGTGGTTGTGCTAGCTCAACTTGGACATACTATAGCTATTACTATGGCTTGTGGTTGTGCTAGCTCAACTTGGACATACTATAGCTATTACTATGGCTTGTGGTTGTGCTAGTTCAACTTGGACATACTATAGTTATTACTATGGCTTGTGGTTGTGCTAGCTCAACTTAGACATACTATAGTTATTACTATGGCTTGTGGTTGTGCTAGCTCAACTTGGACATACTATAGCTATTACTATGGCTTGTGGTTGTGCTAGCTCAACTTAGACATACTATAGCTATTACTATGGCTTGTGGTTGTGCTAGCTCAACTTGGACATACTATAGCTATTACTATGGCTTGTGGTTGTGCTAGTTCAACTTGGACATACTATAGCTATTACTATGGCTTGTGGTTGTGCTAGCTCAACTTGGACATACTATAGTTATTACTATGGCTGTCATAGACCAGTGCACCACCTGAAGCCAGCTGTTCTTACGGTCCGATCAATGCAACATGATAAGATGGCTATGACTGTAATGTCAATTCAGACTCTGAAGCTGCATCTGAATCATCCAAAGGATTTTAGTTAGAATTAGACATTAATTATTACATCACATTAATGCAACTTTGATCGCAGCAGTAACTTCAGTTGAAATTTTTGCCTCCAAATTAATTTAACAAGAACTGGTTACTTTATTTTCTGCACACATCAGCTAGTAGCCCATTTTAGGCATTTGGCTCTACTGAACTTTCCCCAGACTTAAAAAGTGGTGTAGGAGCACGTTTTGTTTAAAATACCCTTTCATTAAATCGTTTAATTTGAAATTGGTCATGTAACCTTTGTTTTACAATCTTTGCTACGATCGTTAGTACATTGATAAATACAATGAATAGAAAAGTGTTTGAGGAAATGTTGATGATGAATTAAATCATGAAAATGTTGTACAAAAGTTAGCATTTACTTTTATACGTAAGCAAATAGAAATAAAAATTGCATGTGGCAAAATGACTATGTCTATATAATCTGGCTCATGCAATGGCCTGCTCCATTATGCAACTTGTGAAAAATAGTGTGTGCTTAGTTCTTGAATGTTCTTAACCACACCCCTAGCAGTTTACATTAGAGTGTAGTTTCTCCTGGCGTAGATTAAATAATAAAAATCATAGATGTAAGTTCTGTGCTCATAACAGAAGCAGCTAGCAGCAAAGACACTCACCAGTATATATTTTCAATGCAAAATTCCAATTTCAACACCCAGTTAACTTTTCAGTATAAAGCAAGACTACTGCAAGTAGCAAGAAATTAGTTGCACACGTGATTGCAACATTACAACAGGGTGCATTACACACAAGAGCTAGCATGTACGCAGAACTGACAACATTGCGATTTCTCAAAAAAATCATTCCAACAGTCAATAAGTAGCACAAAAAAAGGTTTTAAATCGTCCATCTGAGTAAGTCTATGTCTATAAATCAACGGTTAATTGTCAGTGTTCTCCAAAATCAGAGCATGACACACAGATAGACAGAGAGACAGGCAGACAAACAGACAGGACGATTATTATAACTTTCTTGCGCATGCATGTTGAGGGTTAATGAAGCAGTGTAATATTACTGTTCCATTAATCTTCTGTCTCTGATTATATCAAACTATTGTAATAGAATTTTTTCTCTCTTTAAAGCCAACATTGTTAATTAAAACTTAACCTGATGTTTCGACTTCTTGCCGAAGTCCTCTTTAGGGGTAAAGTAAGGTCGAACTCTCCATGATGATATAATACACAATGTAAACAGCAAGATTTCTAGAGGGTACGCTTTTTATTCCCTGGTGGGTGATTTGCATGCAGCATAGACAGCCAGCATCCTGGAAGCTCTAAACCTATGTCTCTGTTAAACTTGTTGTTGTCTGGTGTCATCTGTATGTGTAGAGCTTCCTTGATCTTTAACTCACGATTCTTACTGGTTCTGTCTACAACTCTTACAGCTGCAACCTCAATGTACACATCAGTGTCTCCTGCATCAATTACTACAGGATCGCTGTAACCAGGATTTCTTAGAGTTATAGCATAGTAGTATCAGCTTCACCTTCACTCAAGCTGTCCTTGGTGTTCCCAGGTGACAGACTCATGCAGTCCACTTGCAGCGTAGACCAGATTCTGATTGACTTAGACATGGTCTAGCCTTGAGACTTTCTTGTGGCAAACATTGCGGTGAATCATCATGAATTTGCAAATCTTGGAAACATGTTAGCTAGCTTAATGTATACATTGGGTGTGGTACTTTGACCAGAATATGCATGCTCAATCTTATCAGGCAAGTGGAAACTAAACAAACTTCTTGTAGCAAGATGCTGATAGTGTACAACCTACTTTCTCTGATGGAGCACATTCTTTGTGCAGGTTCAAGGTCAGAATAATGCTGGCTGGCTTGTTAATTTTCTATTTGCTTCTACTGCCAAGGCTAGTTCTCTTTAGCATGTCTAAATTTGATATATCTACAAGTTGACAATCGCATGAAGATATTTGCCATGTTGTCTGCTCTGAGCCGTGTTGTCTGAGCTAGGTAGAAGTATTCTCTTCAAGTCATTCCGTATCCAATTTTTACCATATTTAACATCTTTGTTTCTTTTCTGTTCTCTCGTAATGAACATTTTTAATGCTAATGTTAGTGAAACAAACTTAAACTGAGATTAGTTTGATAACATTGGCTATGTGCTTACTGTCTAAAAGAACATTGTAATATTTAATTGAATTCTAAGATCAACTTATTAGAAATCTGTTGTTTAATATAGCTAGCAAATATCATGAGCACACAAAGTTACTTATATGAATATTTACTTTAAAAATAGTGTTTTAAGAGATGTAAAATTAGTACTGTGATGCTATAATTGATTTAAGTTGATACAACTAATGTAAAATCATTGTAACCAAATTGTGTTGCTATTTATATACATTTCCAGTTTTAGTTATTTACCTAGATTTAGATTTGGACTACAAGAATACTTTAAACAATGTTATAATACAATTCAATTACATTCTATTATTTGTAGAAAACTACACTATATTCTTTCGAGCTCTTCGTCCAGATGATAATATTCATAAATCTGAGCTACAAAAAGATACAATAAAGATAATTGATTAATTCAGTCAAATTCGTGATGGCTTGCACAAGCATATTAAATCTAATACAGAGGCCATTGATGACCTACGATGGACTCTAAAAGATTGGATACACTGTGGAACTATTGAGAAAAATGATCGTTTTCAAAAGATGCATTGGAAGATTTTAATTTCAGTAGATTATGGTGCATATTCTCCAGCTACTGTTCTTTCTTTAATTTCAGGCTTCTTGAACGTGTTATATCAAATACTGATTATGAACATGGCACGTTAATGATAGATAAATACAAAACAAAATTTGCTGATTATATCAAGAGAAGAGTAACTCAGTGTCCATCAAACATCGGGATGAAAGGGAAAGATCACATTGAATTGTTTGTTAAACTAGACAAGCCTTATGCCAATTGTAGAATGGAGCACCTCAAAAAACTTGGTGAAGACATTTGTGAGATACTCAAAGCTGAGCCAGAGAAGCTACAATTAGAAGGAGTTCAGAATGGCTGTATTTGTGTTACTTTTCACTTGCACAAATCAGCAGTACCAGATGGTTTCTCTTTAACAAGACAGCAAATTCAGCAACTTATTAGTCTTCGATATGATACTGCTAAAATATTGAAGTTAGTCTGTGGAAGAGAACATTATCCCATTAATGCTCCATATGTCAGTAAGTCAGAATCGTAAATATTTACTATATAAATTATTGCACTTTACATTCTAGCTTAAGTTAATCATGGTAATATCTTTTATATATAGAGAATGATTCTAATAACTGGTAAGAAACTAAAGTGCCAAGTCAGGTAAGATCTACTGCTTAATTTTATATAAATTCTACTTTCTAAAAGAAATTTTTTTTTATTGTTCCCTTAGAAAGAACTTACAGCATCTGTGTATGAATTTGAACATGTGTGCCATAAACATTCAATGATACTTAAATGTCACTCAAAAATGCACATGGCCGCATCCAATGGAAATCTAGGAGCTTTAAAGAATTTAATTAAAGCATCAGATTACTCTGTCACTCAATTAGATGAAGATGGGAATGCAGCAATACACTGTGCTGCACTGAATGGACATTTAACTATAGTCAAATATCTCATAGAAGAATGTCAGGTGGATCACACTACACTGAATGCTAATAAATGCTCACCTCTTCATCTGGCTGCTACAACAAGCAATTTAGACCTGATTGAATATATTGTGAAAGAGAAAGATCTTGATCCATTATCTCCAGATATTTATGGGTGGACTCCAGTACATTATGCCACTGCAGCAGGTCATTTAGAAGTAGTTCAGATGTTATCAGAAAGTCCAGATACTAGACAACACTTGATGGAGAATACACTAAGTTTCAAAAGCATTGAATACAACATTGCACACATTGCCATTCATAAAGGACATTTAAATATAACCAAACACTTTATGTCTGTCAATACATCCACTGAAGACGCTTTGTCCTTGCTATTATCAGTTAATCATTTAAGTATAATGAAGTATCTGTTAGAAACCTTCAAATACACTCAATTGAGTAAACAGTGTGCTCTATTTACTGCAGCTGCTGCAGGCAAAGTACACTCAGTCGAGTCTTTAATTGATACTCACAATTGTGACCCTTCTTTAAGAAATGATCTTGGTAATACTCCACTTCATGTGGCAGCAGCTTATGGACAACTCAATGTAGTAAAGTTCCTTATTGAGGAAGAAGTCTGTGATCCAAATGTAGTAAGCAATCGCATATTGACTCCTCTTCATGCAGCTAGTGGAATGGGACATATAGCAGTAGTCAAGTATCTAGTAGAATCACATTATTGTAGTCCCTATGAGAAAACCCTGAATCATGACTTACCAATACATAATGCAGCCTTATGTGGACAACTCCAGGTTATAAAATATTTTATTGAAGACATACATATTGATCCAACTGTAAAAGGAAGGAATGAATGGACAATTCTACATTACGCTTGTCATAGTGGCATAGTTGAAGTAGTACAGTATATTATTGACAATCAGTATGTGGATCCTATGGTTAGGTGTAAAAAAGATATGTTACCCATACATGTAGCAGTCTGCAATGGTAGACTATCAGTCTTAAAATGTTTCCTTGAAGACTTAAAGTTTGATCCAAATATTAAGGGGAGGAATGATTCGAGTATCTTACATTATGCCAGTTTAAGTGGACAGTTGCATATTATCAAGTATCTCATTGAAAACCAGTACATCAATCCTATGACAAGAAATTCAGATGATGATACTGCATTACAAACAGCATCATTTTATGGAGAGTTGCCTACTGTTAAGTATTTTATAGAGATTTTACATCAGGATCCATTTATTAGAGGAAGGATGGGAAGGACACTTCTACACTTAGCTAGTGAAGGTGGTCACTTGCTTGTAGTCAAGTACTTTATAGAAATTCATCATTTAGATCCTCTAACTCCAGACACGAATAATGACACATGTCTCCATATCGCAGCGATAAATGAAAAATTGAATATCCTAAAATATTTTATTGAAAATCAACAATACAGTCCAAATGTTTCAGGATACAATGGCTACACTATTCTACATGCAGCATGTGGATATGGACATATAGAAATTGTTAAGTTCTTAGCAAACCATCCCCTTGTGGAAGTCACAGCTACTAACAGATACAACAATACACCAATTCATATAGCAGTAATGAATAATCAATATAACATTATGAAATACTTCATAGAAGAATTAAATATTGATCCTAGTGTCTCTGGCCAGTATGAAAATACTCTCTTGCACTCTGCTAGTGATATGGGTTTGCTAGATATAGTCAAATATTTAAAAGAGACTTGCCATTGTGATCCAATGGCTACTAATTCATATAACAATACTCCTCTTCACCTAGCTGCTATGAGTGGAAAACTTGAAGTTGTTGAATACTTCATAGAAAACTTGAACCTTTCCCCAAATGTTAGAGGTGAGAATGGTGAGACACTCCTTCACATGGCCAGTGCTGGTGGTCACCTTGACGTGCTTCAATACTTAATAGAGTTCCAACATTGCAATCCAATGATCTCTGACAACTTCAATCAAATGCCACTTGATTTAGCAGAATATTATGACCATTCTCATGTTGTCAGTTACTTGCTAGAGAACTTGGAGTACTTTATGACTGTGGAGAAGTCACTATCAGATTCTCAGCCATCTAGTGGCTTTATAAAGGACACATTTCCCAATACTGAAGTGGAAGGTACTAGAAATACTTCTTCCACACAGCTTCCAAAACCTCAATCACGACATAGAGAACATAATGCTAGTGATATTCTGTATAATGTTTCTACATCGATAGAGTGCACAAGTGATAACATTAATCCATTGTATGAGAAGACCAGCAGCACTAGGGATTACACTGAAAAGCCAGATAGTGTTCGAACCCCCTAAAATATGAATATTCTTCTTTAGCAAGTAGACAACATTTTCTGTAATGTAGTATAATAATATTCGTTCATTGACTACTGTTTAATAAACAAGTGTTTTGGCCAGTTCCTCAGTACAGTTATTGTGTTGCCTGGATAAGAATCTCACTGGCACACATTGTAAATAGTAGAATAGTCCTTGACTGAACATTACATTGTATAGACTATCAGCTATTTTACCTTCAATTTAAAGAAATCAAACAATATACATCCTACTCTGAATTGCTATAACTTCCTCTATGTACTTCTTATTTATATATATTATATGAGTAGCTAATATGTAGCTTAGTGGACGGGTTTGATCTATAAGTACTTTAATACTTTAAGTGCCTGTCCTACTTGTAATATTGAATCAAAACAATTATGCAAGAAATCTGCTTTCAAATACTGGTACTCATTGGAGTTACTTGATAGCATACTTAAATTTACAATAATAAATATATATTATTATGATTTGATGGTATATAATAAATATTGTATAGCTTAGAATAGCTAACACTCTCAGAGTGTGATCAGCTAGAAGTCAACATTCCTACACTCTCTCAAAGTGTGATCAGCCAATAGTCCATTCCTAACATAATCTGTTTTAGAGCAAGATCAGATACAAGTTATACGAAGTGTGCTTCTCCCAGATGAGCTAAGTAAAATGAAAAGTCAGGTGAATGGTGAAGTGGAGTGTTGTCATACAGTATATGTCTTACTTGTCCTTACCCACCTGACACTTCATTCTACCCATAATATTAACTCCATTGATAAGAGACTCTTATTCGCATCTGTTAAATTAATTTATCAGCATTATTTCTGACAAAACTTGCCAGTTTCTCTTCAGAGAGTTAAAAGTTATATGAAGCTTCTTGTAGAGTATAGGGTAAGTGTCATTCTTATGAACAAACAGGTGTAAAGAAGCAAATTGTCCTGTAGTAATACAAGTAAACTTGTACTATCCTTATAGAGTTTATATAATCAACAGCTACACTGTCATGTTGCCTTTGATAAGTAAACAATTTATGAACTGCAAGCATTCATGTCATGTGAAGGCTAACAGGATATATTGAGGCATGAATTACTTGACATAATAGACAGAAATGATGGCAACTACATATCCTCATTAGATGTATTCTCTCACATTCACAGGCAGAGAGAATACATCTAGTGAGTAAAGTAAGGCTGAGAAAGAATTTGTGAACTACCTACCCTATAGCATAAAGTACAGGAATACATTAATGCTTGTGGCCTCTTCCTTCCTTTTTGAAGGTGGTTTACTCCTTGGGTTCTCATTTCTGACCCATGTGAGCACTATCCATATCTGCCATTTCCATGTATAGCACTTGCTTCACAAGCATCTGCGAGCACGAGGTCTTTCTCCTTCAGGGGCTCTTTCCTTATAATTTCACTTGCAAGTCCACAAACTAGCCTGTCTCTCTCAACTCTGGCTCCACGAAATTGTCAAATTTACAACCCTTAGCTAGACTTCGAAGCGCTGCCAAATACTCCGGTACTGTCTCTCCCATCTGTTGACTGCGCTGGTGGAAACGGTAAGTCTCCGCTATCACCGTCGGGGCTGGCTGCAGATGATTTTACAACTTGCTAACTCGTCAAAGATCTTGGTGTTGGGCCTGACGAGAGCGAACATATCGCATAGCAATTGATCACCTACAGTGCTAAGAAGTATAGCCACTTTTTTCTATCGTAGTAGACTCCGTTGGCAGCCTATATATCCTTTAGGTTTCAGCATCAAATGAATAATACTGTTGCCATTGTTTAGCATTTTTGTTGTGTATCTTTCTGTATTATTAACTGAAGAAAACGTCTTGATTAAATTCAACATCAGAAATCTTTGAATATATACCACATATAATTCAGTTTTGTTGATCCAACACTAAAATGGCCTGAAATATCATGATTAAGATGCAGAACTTTGTTACGCAAAGGCTTGCGAATCACAACTGCATGAGCAATTCTCCCACTCGTGGTTGTCTATCACATTAATATTCCTTCTACTATAAAGCATCGCTTTTCCCCTTTCTCAGCCCATGACCACAACTGTGCTATGGAATCATCTAAATGCAAACCTATCAAGTCTGCTGTAGAATATCCATCAAACTTTATTGTTGGGACATCAAGGAGTGTGGAAATTGACTTAGCTGTTTAGGTATAGTGTCATCACAAGATAAAAATATCAGCAGCTGATGGAAAATAATTTGAATTTGGTACAATATCTTCACAGGAAATGAATCTGCAGCTGGTAAACTGGATGTATTAGAGTTATCATGCCCTAAGACGGGATTAAGCTCATAAAACTCAACACCGTCAGAACTATCAAGTGCAGAAGGATTACAGCCTTCCAATACTTGCTGTATTTCATGCTCATGCTCCTCCCTTTCCTGTGATTTGGATTGAGCATGTGTTAAAAAACACATTCTTGGGCAGATTCTTAGCAGAGTATAAAATATGTCACCAACATCCTCACCCAATGAAACACTGCCTGGAGGCATTGTATCCCAATTCCCAGAGCAAAAAATAAGTGGTAATTCCCTTAATTACCCTAGTTCAAGATGTCTAATTGAGCATAGTCTTCTAAATGTTTCAGTTTTGTCCTCCATACTCCAGCAACTGATAGGTGGAGAACAACTGGTTGAAAATAAGAGCACTCAGTAAAATGGAATTAGGATAGAACTAGAAAGGGAGTAGGATGGAATTAGGATGGAACTAGAATGGAAGTAGGATGGAATTTGGATGGACCTAGAATGGAAGTAGGATGGAATTACAATGGAAGTGTGAAATTGCGATGGAAGTAGGATGGAAATAGGACGGAAGGAAGAGGCCTGAAAAATACACCATATTATGTCTACATCAGTTGCAGAATTTGGTACAAAGGACTTCTCAGATTCACTATTAGTAATAGCAAGCTGTCAATTTTCTTGACTGATTAAGCGGAGTATAACTTCTGGCAAAAACATGAACAGATCAAGTTTTTTTACTCTTTACACTTAAAAATTCTTCCAATCACTGGATAATTTGCATCAGCCACAACATGTCTCCATACTTCACTTAACTCTCAAGTTGATACTTTCAACATGCCTATCCCATAACAAGTCAGTATGTGATACATTACAAAACAAGTGAGAGAATGTGAGGACTAAAAATTATAGTGGCAAAATCAGAGAAAGTCTTCAACATTCACAATGGCAGCTTCTTCAAGGATTACACAGCTTGCTACTGGTAGTAGAGCCTGCAGTGCAGATCAATCATTCAATCAGCAGCAATGCACTCTTTGACAATGAAGATCACTAAATGATAGGGTATATGCCTGAATTTCATGATGAAAAATCTTTAAGATTTTACATGTTGATTATGACATCCTGATAATAATAGCTGTGGGCAAACAGGCCAGCATTGATTTAATCTGATGAATTGAAGATCATATGATACAGAATAAGATTGCAATAAATTCCAGCAAAGCACCTAACTAAATATATAGCTACTAGCTATAGTAAAGAAGTCAAGCACTTGCTGATTTCAACTGATTAAATGATGACTATATACAATAAAAACAACACATGATAATAACTGCCAGCATTCAATATACCACTTGGATAATAGAGACATGAGCTGGAGTCCAGACCTGCATGGAGCAATCTATGCATTGTTGCAGTATGTGTGGCACACCTGTACAGAACTTGCCTCAAGCATAGCCTAATAAACTTAATTCTCTAGCTATACTTGATCTACTCAATTAGTGACTACATAATTGTAAAAAAAATGTCCCTGTGCTAAATTGTTCAACTTAGCTACAATATTATAGTTCCTTTATTACTTGTAATTTATATACCCCTGTTAAGTAACTAGACCCATAACTGTAACCTTATAAAATGAGAGTTAAGAGCCTATTCATGATGAGGAGACAGTCCAAGACATATAAATGTAGATATTGATCAAGTAGGCCAAACTTCCCACCCCCAAAAATAATAAGAACAAACAACATAACTAACCACTACAACTGTCACAATGAAGCACCAAGGGTGTGAACCCTCAGCCTTATTATACATAGTTTCATCCAAAAACCACTGAGGAATTTTAATGATATTCACGTACATGGGCGCGGTCGGGTCACACCCACTGGGGGGAAAGTTTCTAAGGCTTCATCAGCTGGCTCAACCAAGGATGAGTGAGTACTGCAAGTCTTTAGAAGGTGTAGCAAAACAGAGGTACACGAAGAAAATTAAAACCTTCTTGGTCTCCAGGAAGAAGATGAACCATACTCTGAAAGAAGCTTGCTCAAATTCATAGATGACCTGACTTTATGGCCTCCTGTTGAATATGGACACATTTTTTGTTATTTTGTACACAATACACAAAAGAAGAGCTAATGCAGTGGAAAAGTTTACAAGCATACAATTATTTTCAGAGTGGGTTAGTGGACTTGAACTGTATAGAGGCTTTTAATTTGACACTGTAATACTTGATATACATACATGCATTCTAGATTTGTCCGTGATGTAAAGGTGTGGATTATTGGTCCTGAGCTTTGCATATTACGTGCATATGTAAATCCCAGCATGAAATTTCCCGACAAACCCCATGATGCCTGGATAGCTGTGAGAGGAGATGGCACTATTGTAACAGCTCATTGTAAATGTATGGCAGGGTAAGTAGCTAATTGTAGTTTCAGTTGGTTAAATAATATGATGCTGGATTAATTCTTGTAGGTTGAGTGAAGGGTGCTCCCACGTAGCTGCTGTGATGTTTAAGGTGGAGTCTGCAGTTCGAAATGGTTACACTGCTGGTACTTCAAGTTTATGTCGATGGAACCAGATATTTAGCAAGAAAGTAAATTTTATTAATATATATTTTAAGATTATTATTATTATTCTAGAAGAACTTTTATTTATACTTTATTTTTATAGCATGAGCCTGCTCGAATTGTCGACATCAAGTTTGTCACTCCTAAGTGTGGAGGAACTGAATCAAAGCAGCAGAGTCCTGCCCACAAGATATCAGCAATAGTCCCTCCACCAAACTTGTACAATGAAAAGAAGGCGTTCATTGAAACGGTTCAAACTTTACTTCCAACTTCTGCAATACTAAATGTCTGCACTATGAAGATAGGCCCACGTCGTAATTATGGAGTGCCGCGACAGCTTCCACCAACAAAGTTCAGTTATATCTATACTCCTGAAATCATTTTCATAAAATGTTATAAAGATGAATATGTATTGTGTGTTTGTGTGTCTGTCTGTGTTGCATTGGTATGTTTGTAGCTAGAATATGGAAAGCTTTCCATTCTACAATATCTTAGCTAATACAAAGCAAATGCCACTGATAAAAATGAAATTTAGAATTTAATGTATAACTATGATCGACTCCAAAACAGGACATTAAATTTGGATTTATAACAATTGATATGGTACATAAACATGGAGTAATTGTAGAATCAAAGTGATGCTTATGTGATTAATATAATAGTACAGTTAAGTAATTTCCTATCTGTAAGTGGAAATCTAAAAAAGCTGAGCCCTCCTTTCTTTCCTACATAGTTTGTACATCCCACCACACAGCAATTCTTCACCATGCCTGTGCCACAGCCGCTCTAGCTAGCTTTCCCCCCCCCCCCCCCCCCCCCCCCCCAGACCGCGCCCATGTACGTGAATATCATTAAAATTCCTCGGCGGTTTTTGGATGAAACTATGTAACACTAGTTAGCTACTAGTGATGTGCTTGAGCACAAATGGCGAGCGAGCTGCTACAGACTATACTATTTTTATTGACTTCTAACACTGAAGCTACTGAAAATAAGGTCCAGTTTTTAAATTTAGCATACCGGGTAAAGGGATTTCAGTGCCATAGTAACAACTCTCTGCAACTGCTTGAATTGAAGGAAAAAACAACAACAACAGAACAATACACGTTATTTAAAAGTTTTCTTTGTGATATTCTTTAGCTAAGTAGTGGTTGTAACACACAATGCTTTGACACCAACTGGCATGCACCTACACAGACTTACTTCGCAGTAGTCTAGTGGACAATGTTTTTTCAAGTAAATACTGTTGCGCACGGCTTATAACCATGACAAAGAGCGCATTGACTACCACCGCCACTAACTCGAATAGAAATGGAAGTCCCTTAAGTTTTCAAGTTGTAACTGCACCCGCAAAAGAATTCAAAACGGTAAACAATTCAATTTCTAGGGTGATACGGGTACTGATCGATCACCAGAGGACTCTGTTTAGTGCAATTTGGGACGGGGTCGACAACGAACTAACACAAAAACGCGAGGGTCAAAGTACAAAATGACATACATACGTCCATACATATATACAAATAAACTAGTGGTGTGCTTGAGCACAAACGGCGAGCGAGCTTTAAACTACACTATCGTTAAATGATTGATTTTAACAACTAACACTCAAGCTACTAAAATAAAGTTTTTTTAAATTAAGTTAATGCGGTAAAGGGGTTTCAATTCCATAGTAACTGCTCCCAGCAACTGTTTGAATTGAAAAAGAAGCAACAAAATCAAGTCACGTTATTTAAAATTTTCTTGATATTCTTAATAGTAGTTGTAACGCACAATACTTTCACACAAATGAACATACCTACGTAAGACTTACCTTCGTGGTTCGTCTAGTGGACAATGAATTTTCAAGTAAATGCTGTTGAGTAGGGCTTATATAGCTGTGACAAATAGCGTATTAACTTACCACCGCCACTAACTCGAATAGAAATGGAGATCCCATAAGTTTTTGCGTTTTAACTGCACCCGCAAAACAATTCAAAGCGGTAAACAATTCAATTTCTAAGGTGATACGGGTAGTGGTCGCTAAACCAGAGGATTCTGTTTAGTGAAGTTTGGGACGGGGTCGAACGCCGAGCGAACACAAAAATACGGAGGGTCAAAGTACAAAATGACATACATACGTCCAAACATATATCTAAATAAATAAACAAACATCCCCGATTTTCGATTGTGTTACCCCTGTAAGTGTCTCGCTCGCCAATAAACATCCCCGATTTTCGATTGTGTTACCCCTGTAAGTGTCTCGCTCGCTACGCTCGCTCGCCAATTAAAAAAAGCCAAAATAATAACTTATTTGGAGTAGTATCAACATGAATATGCCAATATGTTCACGGACGTCGATGAAGCTTGAGCAAGTCGATATGCAACTCGTGCGCTGAACCTGCAGACGTTAACGCTGTCTTCGTAAGAGAAGTTTAACTAGCGACACTCACCTCACAGCGGGGAAACTCCAAGCACTCCGATAAACTGCTGAGAATAATGTAATGCAAAACTACCGCGAGCAGCATAGAAATTATTTGCTCACGTGAGTACTGGGTGACTACAGGGGTCGCTACCAGCACTCGCAAACTATTGTACGACTTAAAAATAACTTGAAAAAAAAAGTAGAAACAAAAAAATCCTGGCTCATTAGAGGGACTTGAAAGTAAAGTGCAAAATTTTGATGCATGTTTCAATCTGGGGAGGCTGCCATCTTCAAAATCTGTGTGAAGGAATAACTGACTGACTGACTGACTGACTGACTGACTGACTGACTGAATGACTGACAAATTGAGTACTGTAACCCTCTCACGTCTAAGCCCCACCCTCAACCAGTCTTACATCTGAGCCCCACCCCTTAATTTATCGCAGGTGAAAGTACGTAACATTCATTACACTACGCACGCAGAAGTCAGGTAAGGGTCGTTAATTGTAAATACCAATTGCGACAGTGGGCGTGGTCTATTTTTTTTAGCCTACTCAAACAGAAGCAGTCACGCCCACAAGACTACTTTTTATTATTGCGAAATACAAGAAAACTGAGGTATATATGATAATGGGAAGGTATCTAGTGGTGAGATGAGCTAGGGGTGGGAGGGGAACCAGCCCAGAGCTAAGCAGTAGGAGTAATCTTTCTCAGTATTTCTGATTTTACCCTAAAAAGCAAACTATTGGTGTGATGTCTCTAGGCATATTTAATTTGCTTTTACTCTAAATAGGTGAGGTGTGGGGTTGCTAAGTTAGTTTTTTTTTAATTTAATAGGTGTAAGGTTGCTTAGCATCTTTAGCTATGGCAGAAAGATAGTTCCAAAGTTTATTTAATGTTCACTGTTAAGCTTTTCTTTTGATAAATATATGTATTGAAAGATCAGACAAGAACTTCAGCTTTCACATTCAGCCCTTACTACTTCGCTGAAGCTGCTTTTACCATACAAGGATAGCTCATTTGTACATAACAATTATCTGTTTAGTATTTAATTTGGGACTTTCAGCTCTTTCAATTAAATTTTTATGAAACTAAAATACAGTGGTGGAAAATAGAAATCTAATTTTCCCACTTCTCCCTCCCCCAATTTCCAGTCAATTGTTAATGTTTATTTTCTAATATTCTTGTGGGATAGATAAACTTTGTAGTAAGAATGAGTGTTCTTTCTGATGAATGTTCTTCTGTGTCATTGCACCGGCTTTCTGAGATGTAAGTGTAAGAATTGTTATATATAATCATTTATTTGTAATGATACTTTACCAATTGACATAATTAGTCATACATACCATACTAATTTCTCCATTGAGTAACACCAAAGAGTGGAAGGACCCTCGCTGCATTGACTGGGAACATTTTTTCCCCACAAAACAATATCTGCTCTTTATATTTGGTCTTATATTCTGTTCAAAAGGCAATATGGTATAAAATAGTTAAACCATGGCAACTCCCAGAATTATTGATAGATAACTGCCCTTGGGATCGGAATGGTTATCAATGATAATCCCTCGAATCCATAGTAGTTTAACTATTACATACTCTGTAACTTCCTCAGTATAAATATATGTAATTACATTATAACTGTGAATTCCAACTATCTGTTTTGTTTACTCGCAGTTCTGACAATCATAGTTAACATAGCCACTAAGACATTCACCACCACTCTTATTGTCTCAGTTGTATTCCTGTATCACTGCACTACTAGCACACATACTGTCACATCTAGGACGAAGTAGAAACTGCTTATGGCTTTAAGTTAATCACTCAATTATTATCACTTTGTAATGTTTATGTGCTTTACTCAGGTTATATATTTACTATAATGCCATTAATTGTCATTATAGCTGTATACCTGGCACTCCACTATTCAACATAGTAGTTTTCATTTGGTTGGCTATGTTTCTTTCCAATCTGAAGAAAATCCTTCAAGAAAACAATTCTAGCATTTACCTGGTATTCTCAAGCACAGATATTTTCACCTTCTCTTATTACAAGCTCTCCAAGTAAGTGTTCTTATACTTGTTATGGAGGTCATAACATGAACAAGATTATCATATTTTTATTATTGAAATACTCTAGTTTTACGCATACATAACTAGTGATGTGCTTGAGCACAAATGGCAAGCGAGCCTAAAACTACACTATTGTTAAACAATATTGATTGCAACTTGTAACGCTTAAGCTACTAAAAAAAAGTCGAGTTTTTAAATTACATATATACGGTAAAGGTGTTTCAATGTCATAGTAATCACTTGCCACAACTGTTTGAATTGAAAAAAAGCAACAAAAAACAAGCCACATTATTTAAACATTTTCTTTATGATATTCATTAGTTTAATAGGGGATTTGCATGATGACATCACGTAACATCCTACCACGCCCACCGATGGTATCACTGCACACCGTGTCCCATTGAAAATGTATTAGTTTTGCTGACCGCTTAGTCTATTTTTTGCTGTAGCACCAGCGCCAGGCTGCACAGAGCTTCCAAATTCTTTATTATGAAATTTACTAACTGCTGATAGCAAAAGTTTAGGATTTTCAGCCCTGGCTATTGGAATTCCTGGGAGTGAAATTTGGTGATGGTTATCTAACCACCCTACTTCTTCTTGGAACTCGCCTGAAAACTGAGACTGGCTGGTTTTTCAGCCTGGTGGTGGCCTGCCTATTGTGCTGTGGATTTTCTTAGAAGTAACCTGATTGTGGTGAAGTTATCATCTCCATAAACTAGTCAGGAGACATAAATGCAACCACCTGTCTGACAGACTCAGACTCTGGCAGAAATACCATTTATAAAAGCAAGTAGCTATAGTTGAACATCTTACTCTTAGTCAGCTTCATGTTGTGAAGTTGAGATAGATATAAGGTATGTATTTGCTAGCAAATATTGGCAACTTAAAAGAAAGGTAAGCAAAATGATATGTAGCTAAACAACAGCCTCGCGATACTGTGACTTGTGACAAAGTAAAGAGGTCTAAGACATACTTCCTAAATTGAATATAATTATATAGATCCAGATAATTGTCTTTGAGAATCAAGGTATAAACGAAAAACAAGAAAAAATATTTACCACAATTTTGCTAACTCCATTACTAGCTATCAGAAGTTTGGACATTGAATTAGCATTAACAGGTTTTTCTCTTAGTGCACTCAATTATTGGTCCACCAATTTGATTCACTTCATAGTATTTTATTATGATTATCATCATCATTATCACCCGCAGTAATAAATTTTCTCACAAAGCGTGTGGGACTGTTGTGTATCTATGGACTGTATCAGTAATAGTGTCCTGTTTGCTAGTTTTTAACTAGAATTTATATGTCCCTTCACCATTTTTTTTACCTCTTCAACAGGTAGCTAGCTAATGGCATTACTTAACTCCACAGTAGGTGGGTTATTTTAGGTAGTTAATGCACGGACATTAATGTCCTGCAGAACTGGCATAACTATTGCTTCCATGTTTTACACTGTGGTTAAACTGTAACTAAACAATCAAAGAAAATGAATACATATTGAACTAAGGGGAGAAAGATAATTAAAATAAATATAAAAACATACTCAATCTAAATAAAGTAAACTTGATCAGTAATAAGAGGCAATATTAATTGTAGGCTTGCCAATTCTCCACTGCCGTCCCTGTAGCAATGCTTTTTGTTACAATATCCTCCACAAAGATATTCAAGAGTTCTTCCACATTGTGGAGCAAAACAGCTGATGATACAAATCCTATCTTTTTAGAAATTAATCATTTCTTTCTCATCAGTTTATCCTTAGGAAAGTTATGAAATGATCACCATGTTGTTCTTTCTTCTGTTATCTTAACATTCAGGAACAAAGCAATCTCTTTTTCTAACTTCTCTTGTAAGACTCACCAATCCCTCCAGAGAAATTAGTATCTTCACCACAATCAGCTTCTAAGAAGCAGGCCACCCCCAGGCTATAGAATTCTGAGAAAAACCAGCCAGTCTCAGTTTTCAAGGTGAGTTCCAAGAAGAAGTAGGGTGGTTAGATAACCATCACCAAATTTCACTCCCAGGAATTCCAATAGCCAGGGCTGAAAATCCTAAACTTTTGCTATCAGCAGTTAGTAAATTTCATAATAAAGCTATTCCTGTAATTTGGAAGCTCTGTGCAGCCTGGTGCTGGTGCTACAGCAAAAAATAGACTAAGCGGTCAGCAAAACTAATACATTTTCAATGGGACACGGTGTGCAGTGATACCATCAGTGGGCGTGGTAGGATGTTACGTGATGTCATCATGCAAATCCCCTATTGCAGTTGCATTATTTGAATGCTCAGAGTGCCACATTTTGTTATTGCCTGGTTAGCATGTACAAACTATTTGCAGTGATGTGCCGTAACAAAAATGGCTATCTAGCCATTTGTACTGAAGCATTCCGCATTGAAAACCTAAACATTGCTTACGTCAACTTAAAATGTTGAAATATGATACACAACAACAGCTACTACAACTAAGTCAATCTCCTCACTAGTACATCAGAGCAAGCAGATATTACAGGCTCCAAGTGCCTGGATGACCCTGGGATAATTATTCACTTTGTGTATGATTCTAGAGATTGTTTACTTATTTTTTCTGATTAAGTAAATGGCAATATGGTAAGGATTGACCATACCACTACGTTATGGAAGGCGTCACAAGGAAATCAAAATACGAATTACCATTACCACACATTTAGACTGACAGTACAAGTGAGCACTCTCTATATCCATATTGTTTATTGATGCAATATAACTATAGATCATTTCATAGTAGCTTAGTAAGTAAAATACCAAACAATATTGCTATCAATGGCAAATGTATTCTCATTCCAACAGCCATATTATGTTACTTAAAACTTAATCCTAAGTTAAGTTTTAAGTAAGATAATATTGGCTGTTAGAACGAGAAAAAAAATGCTATTATTATAATTATTTAAGCCGAGAATAACTGAATATTGCTATTATTATTAGTTGCTGTATTATAAACCATTTCACCAGCTATTTCAGGTACCTTTGAAGTTAGAATGGCTGTTGAAGAAATCATACACATGGCTCATATTTCACACCCGAGCATTCTGGGCCTGATTGGTGTTAGCGTGGACAATCATTTCTCCCCGTGCATCGTCATGCCATTCATGTGGAATAGAAGTCTTGATCACTACTTGAAAAGAAGCGAAAACAAAAAGAAATACTTCTTACCGGTTAATATTGAAGGAAAGAAAGCAGATGTGGTACGCATATGTTATAGAATACTTTGATATTTGAATTTGAAGCACAAATCTTGCTCTAATTAGGAATAATAATTGACTATAGCATTTTCCAATCTTCACAAGTCAGCCCTGATAGACATCCATAATAGAATAAGTTACGGCAAAGCGAACTTCATTTTGTTTTAATGAGATGTTACTGCATACTAGTCAAACAATTGAGCAGATAGGGCAAGTACGGTTTGTAGGTTTAATTATAATGTCGGAATATTTGAATGTACTGCAAACCATTGTATTCATTTTATAATGCATTGTTCCGTTCTGTTTCTGCTAACAAATAGGAAGTAGCTACATGGAAGTTGCTGCAGATGTGCCTGCAAATAGTACAAGGGATGTCGTACTTGAGCAGTGAGAGAATTATCCATCGGGATTTGGCAGCAAGAAACTGTATGTAAGTTAACAATAAGGTTGGAAGGCTAAGTCAGCTACAACAGTAACGTATAATTATAAATTGGCATGCAGTTATTATTATGGAAGCTTTTTTATATATATCTTGATAATTAAAAATATCAAACCTACTGGTGGAATGAATAAATAACTAACTAAATAATTAAATTTATACATGAATATATAATATGTATAATGTATAAATTGAAGTTAAAGCTATTAGGGCCAGTCTTCAGTAAGTATGGTATGGTATTTTTCTACATTGTAGGGTAGATTTAAATGGCAACATTAAAGTGGCTGACTTTGGGCTCTCGGTGACTATTTCTGAAGATAAAGACTACTTCAAATTAATCGATGAAACACCAGAAAAGCTTCCAGTGCGATGGATGGCAGTGGAAAGTATAGTCAGTTTAAAGTTTTCAGAGGCTTCAGATGTAGTAAGTTAAATGAAAACTTGTGATCAATTTTTTCATAAACACTAATTAATATTTTTATTCAATGCTACCATGAAGTTGTACCAGAATAACATCACATAAATAAAATAAAACATTAGTTACATGAGTTGTTAAATTATCAGTGCCACTTTTTAGAAGTGAAAAGTTTTGTCATCATTTTTCGTAGTATTTGTAGAAGATGCCAGTTCATTAAAATATGAGCTCAAGCACACCACTATTGCATGTACATGTGAATGTGTGAATGCGTGCAAAGGAGGTGATTTAAAGTTAAGGAGCCATATTGCTACACCTATTGTGTTAAATGTAGTCATTTAATTATATTGTGTGATATAATTAATGAAGAGAACTGTGTAATGAATTCAAAATATTTGGATTGAAATTATCAAAAATTATTTTTTTATGTTTGTCTTAATCTGCAGAATTTCCATGCTTGTAATTCTTAATTCACATTTAATTACATTGGCAAAGTCATGTATTTCTTGTATTAGTTCTGGCTCAACTCTGAATTCTAGCAGCTTAATCAGAAAGCTATTACTCAGTTAATAATGTAGAAAATTATGATTACAAAGCTACACAACAAACATCAAGAAAAATGAAAGTTAGTTTTCATTCACAATTAACACATATCACGAATGAAGCAATAAATGACCCATATATGAAAAACCTGGAAAGATAGAATAGTGTGTATTATAAAAGGATAGCTTAACTTACTTTACAGTTGCGTGAATGTTTCAAATATTTCAAATGTTTTGTTGTTGTCTTTGTGTTGTTCCAGTGGTCATACGGGGTCACATGTTGGGAAGTATTTAGCTGCGGCGACAAACCTTATCCCGAAATATTGAACAAGGATGTCGTTCAAAACATAAAAAATGGATACCAAATGAAGAAACCTTCAAATGCCGCCTGCAATGATTCTATGTAAGACAAATCATTGACGACATCATGATGTGAGGAATGCAAAGTATGATCAAGACTTAATTCATGTCCTAAAAATGTCAATAATCTTCACTTAAATGAATATAAATGAACATTCAGTCATTCTTGGGTGAAGTAACTAGTGATGTACTAGAGCACAAATGGCGAGTGAGCCAAAAGCTACACTATTTTTAAATGATTGAGTAACACTTAAGAAAAAGGTCGAGTTTTTAACTTATGTATATTGACGGTAAAGAGGATTCAATGCAATAGTAGCCCACAACTTTTGAATTGAAAGAAAAAAGTCACGTTATTTGAAAGTTTTCTTTGTTATATTCTTTAGTTAAGTAGTAGCTCTAATGCACAACACTGTCACACACTTGAACATACCTTCATATAAGACTTACCTTCGTAGTTAGTCTAATGACCTATGAATTTACAAGTAAATACTCTTGTATTAGACTTATAACTATGACAAATAGCGCATTAACTTATCACTGCCACTAACTCGAATAGAAATGGAACTCGGCAAGTTTTAACTGCACTTGCAAAAGAATTCAAAATGGTAAACACTTTAATTTTTAGAATATGCGGGTAATGATCATAAAAGAGAGGATTCTATTTAATGAAATTTGGGACAGGGTGGACCGTCGAACTAACACAAAAATGCCAGTGTCAAAGTACAAAAATGATATACGTACATCCAAACATAATATAAACAAATATCCCCGATTTTCAATTGTGTTATCCCTGATAGTGTTTCGCTCGCTTTGCTCGCTCGCCAATTCTGATAATAGAAATTTTCTTGTTTTAACACACCCAATATTATGTTAAACTTAACGTTACGACTTCTTGCTAAAGTCCTCACTATTATTAAAAAAATATTAGTTAGCTACATACATTTTTCATGCAATATACGTGCATATTTGACATTTTAACTCTAACTGGGTATATGTACTGTGAATATAACATTTGACTGTAAATTTCTATTAAGCTAATTCAATCATTAATATTTCTGTAGATATGATGTAATAGTTTCTTGTTGGGCTTTGGATCCAGCAGATAGACCAAACTTTCAATGTCTTGAACAGAAGGTGTCATCTCTGCTAACCAATTTAAAAGACTATCTTCAACTGATACCTGAATCATCTGATACAAAATAATGTAGTAAACAATCATAAAAAAATATTTAATATGTAAATAATCATGTGACTTTTCAGATAAAGTTTAAGACCACTTCTCTATCAATCCGTTGTTATTATCACAAAATCTGTATTTTTATCCTTTAAAATTCACATTTTAGTTAGTGATTTGCAACATGAAGTCTTTCAATACACTTAAATACTCCATTAATCTTCTAGATCTAGTCTAAATAATAATGTCCATTTTTTTTTCAAAGATGAGATATTTACAAAAATTAAATTAAATTGGTAGATGATATTTTTCACTTAGTAATAATTCAGCAGCACTGAATTTCACCAGATAGTGGAGGTCATTAATTAGAACTTGAACTGTCAAAAGTGATAGTAATTTGTAATTTTAATATAATCTATGAGTGTGTATAATGACTATACAGTGAACAAATTGATAGATTTAAAATTTTATTGACTGCTAAATAAGAAAGTCTAGCCAATGACTGTTAAGCAATGTCCCGTAGAAAATATTGCTTAAAATAACAAATACAGCAATAAACAATTTAAACATGAAAATAATAAATAATAGATTAGTAGTGAGAAAAAACCACATGTATTCATTAGATTGGAGGTATTAAATGGAAAATCTATATTGTTTGTGTGACGATCTGCCCAAGTTTTCTAAATTTGAATAAAAACAAATAAAAGGTAGCTAGTAATCTTATCAGTTATCTTATTATTCTCATGATATTGCTTACTATTTTCTAAATAAATCTGAATAAAGAAGCAGATTATCTCCTTAACACGTCCTTTACAAAAAACAACAACATTTAATATACTATAATAACTATAATACTAAGGATGTATCAAAAAAGTTTTCTTTTAGCTATAAAGTTATATTATAAGCTTTTGACGTGTTGCACTAGCATAAAAGAATTGTGTGATTTCGGTTTTGTCATAGCTCTCATTCAAGAATGCATTAAAAAGCAATAGTAAAGTACTATCACTGGAAGAAAAGTGGAATTTCCTGCTATAGGAAAGGTTAAGTATAGCTATCTCACAGATCACATGTCCTTCACATTTCCAACTTCAGGACAGATGAGCTGGTGGTAACCATTCCGGGTACTGTATAGGGCGTACTTTCCTTCACTATTTCCTGAACATATCCTTGACATAAACTGCACTATTTCCTTTACATGCCATATGGTTTGTACTGCATATATCATATCACATTACCTTCATATTTCCTGAATTAAAATTGAACTATTCCTGTACATTCTAGGTAGCTGTCTGTGCGAAAATGTGCAGCTTTCCTGTACTCAAAAACTGCACTTTTTATGCACCTTTCCTACACAAAGCAACTATTCTTCACACACCTTTCCTGCAGCAATCCTGAAGTTAAACTGCACTTTTTGTGCAACCTGTTCTACACAAATCCTGTACCTTCAAAATTTATCCATTGTTACCAGAATATGAATAAATAATTATGACCATGTACAAATAAATGAAAAAAATGATGCATCAGACAACAGTTCCTGAACTTTGGCTCCATCTCTGCAATATCTCAAGTTCATCTCTGCAATATCTCAAGTTCATCTCTGCAACCTCTTTAGTTCATTCCTGCATTAACAAAGAAACAAGGTAATGAACTCAACCGTAATACTTCAAACACTAGTATTGGTGATCAATGACTTGTACAAATTACAATCCTACATCCACAGATCCAATAACACTTAAAGAATCACCTAGATATCACTAATTAGCGTTTTCATACTTACTCAATAAAATTGAACAACACCGCGCTCTCTACTTGCTGTCGCAGCCTGTAAATCAGTCTAGTAAGATCACACAGGGCAGAAATTAGCTCAATCTTCACTGTGCCCACCACCGCGTGTACGGCACGCATATTGTGTTGATACCCTTTACCACCACCTCTTCTAACACTCCTGATTACTGAGGTAAAAGGTCGATAGTGCTAGGTTTCAAACTCGAAATTGGTAAAGGGTTTAATTTCAAAACACCAGATCAGAAATGGTAAAGGGTTGCTAATACCACAGAAGTTCTCTACAGCAAGAGTGATAATACGCCTGTGTATCTCCTCTTCTGGTCTGCTCTTACTGGCGTTCATGGATTTTTATCCCTGTGAGTGAAAACACAACTGGTACGCTTATAGTGTACTCTGTTGCTGTCCACACTAGACTAAAGCGGTGTAAAACTGAACAACTGTATTGGTCAATTCAAAGACTGGTATTTCTTCAGTAGTGCCTCAAGTAGCATAGGGCAAGTATGTTAGTACCCTTCTCTCATTTTTGTTTTGCTAGCAAGCCCATTAGCCACTGAATCAAATTTCTGTGGTCTTCATTGTTGCACCATAACTGTATTGTACTTGCTAGTGAGGAATTTTTAATGAAAACTATAAGCCATTTTTCTTTTGAAATTAATATATACAATAATATATTCAACAGTTGATGTCTCTTTAACTAAGCTTTACTGTATGAGAAATAGTGTTGACAGTAATTGGTGCCCTGTTGTCATTCTGGTTGGTCTATCAATTTACCTAAATTGTGCCACTCTGTCTCGTCATGTCGCGGGGGGGGGGTGGGGAGAGAGAGAAGAGATTTGACTTCAGAGTGGAGTTCATCACTGGAACGGAGTTTGGGACAGGTGAACACTAGTGAAGGGAATTTAACATATGTGGAGTGTCCATAGAACAGAGCCTCCCACCTTACTGATTCATCCATATTTTTACGGAAATTGCTGATTCAACACTGATTGCCCCCTGAAACTTTGAAAATGTTAGACCTTGAAATTTTACCCTTGATAATATACCCTGATGAAGGTATAAATTTTGAACAACTACTTATGCACTACTGAAGTAGCCTGGCTGGCTACAAAATATCTAATGTATGAATGTGTTATGGAATGTAATAATGCAGAGCACAAACTCCAATCTAAGGATCTTGAGTTTAAATGAACTGTATTTAAGCTAATTTTACTTGTGACTCTCTGTATGTAGGGTTGTGAAGTAGGAGGTGAAACCCAACTCCACAGGGTCAACACATGTCCAAAAGTATCATTAAAAGAAGACTCCGTGTTCCTCCGTGAAGAGTGTGCTAATAGCTACTCTTGGACTTCAATATAAGAGGTGAGGAACTCCTGAATAACTTTTAACCTACACTAATAAGAAAAGAGGCTTTTTACCTTTTATTCAAGGTAAATTATATATATACATACTCTAGTGACTAGCTCATACATTATTTTCATTTAATGCACAGTTAGACAACCTGAAATATATATAGGGTGCGATGGAAAAATTTGGGCTCTAGTCACTTTACGAGCAATTCGTTGAAATCCTGTATATCGATAAACAAATAACACACACACATACTCAAAAATTAATGCTCCCATTTGTTTTTAATAGTACATGTCTATACAGGCTTCTGATAAGAAGTGAAATTTTAGCAGACCTGATGTCCTCTCAATATTAAATTTGAGAGGAGAAATGCTATTTTGGTCAGCCGGCCGTGTAATTTGTGTTATGTAGAAAGTAGTACCCTATTCATTTACTCGGCCCTCTCTCTTTATGTTGTACAATCTGCCGAAGATACTGTTGAAAGAAAGTGAGCAGGGGGTGATGATAGTGAGACACATACTAGCAAAAATGTAGTGCTAATACATTACATACGTATTTAATAGCAACAAGATTTGTACTTACGAACCTTGGCCAGTGAGCTAAAATTCACTCCTGATGAGATATTTCTGATCTGTAGAATTCTGATTCAACCGCCAAAGTTTCTCCATATCTCACTCGCTAAATTGTGTGCGTGTGTATGTGTATATAGTAATTTATATATAATATATTTGTAATAGCAAAGGTGCACTCACTGTGGACTTATTCAGAGTGCTTATGAAAACACTTATTACACTAGTTTGTATCTACATTCACACATACACAGGTCTGCACTGTTAAAACATTACATACATACGTACACTCAATCCTATTTTATCCAAATACCTCTATTACAGGCACGCCTCTTTACAGGGCAGGGCACAAGTTAGCCACTCAATTAATCAATTCTTGCCTCACAATTTCGCTAATTTGACCACCATTACCCAATTGTGTCAGCACAAGCCGGTTATTTCTGGTTCCATAAAATTGTAGAGAAGCCTACTAAGGGTTGCAAGTGAAAGAGGACTGTACTTAATGCTTGGAAAATTTTCCCTTGTAGCTGGCATTTCTGAGATACAGACACCCTCGGGTCCCATGGTGCCTGGTTAAGAGGGGATTGAGTGTACATGCATACATACATACTTACATACATACATGCATACATACATGCATACATACATGCATAGATGCATGCATACATACATGTATACATACTTACATACACAGAGCTGGGCAATATTGGATAATCACAGGCGATATGATACTTACCTGCATTATCGCGATAGAGCGATATAATGATATTTCATAAATAATATTTAACAAAGTAAATTTTATCCAGACAAAGTTAGTCCGTGGGGCAAGACTATGTTGGCTTTCTTTAGACAGAATTTTAACTCGCAACCACTGCTAGCTACTTTTAAAACTTTGCTAGTACATTACGGACATGTTTGCAAACCGCGAAATGGCTGTTCCTTTAATCTGTCGTGCGCATGAAGTTCATGCATTAGTTTAACGACCCCAACAGTTTTCTGAAAAAAAGGCAATATCAGTTTTTTATCGCGGTGCAACGATAATACCGGTATATCGCCCAGCTCTATACATACATACATACATACATACATATCATACACACGTATATACATACACACACACACATACATACATACATGTATACACACTCGTACACTATCATGGTTCCTATGTTATCATGTAGGTGAGCGTTTATAAGGGTATACATGTAATAAAATCAAAGCTCAAGTTTTATTTTAATGATTTCATAATACTGTAGCTTGAGTGGTTAAACTTATATGAATTTTATGACTGTAAGTTGTCTGACATTCAAATAGTGATTGTAGGTGACACATATTCAGGGTTTGTAGCTGTTCTTGTGCAAGAATAATATCTGATAATGTTCATGTGTACATATGTGCCAAAGTGCTTCTTGATTGAAAATGACCACTCAGGATAGTATCTAGCTGTACCTGACTTTACACTGTATATCCTGTGCAGTAAAATTTAGCTGTATCAATGGCTAACAGTACTCTCTTTCTTACTCTTTATATAGCCCACCTTTTCCATGAGGCTTTTCCCCCTTCTTCCATACTGTTAATGTGCTCTTGACTTATTTTCCTACTTATGTGACATAATGAAGTACATGCACTGATCCTCTGCTTTTTTGTTGCCTATGCACACACGTAACATTACACTTTGTGTTATGTTTCGTGATTGATGTTGTGGCAATGATGGGAAATTTGGCTAGCTTAACACTATCAAGTTATATTTTCTAAATTTTGATGACCATTACCAAATCTGGGATAACAACATGGACCCCTCGAAAAGTTGTGTGGCTGTGCTGGTCTTATGAGTCGCAGTTAGTCTTAGTGAAGTGAGGAGATTGACTTAAAGGGGAAGAGGTAGGAGTTGTAGACAGAGCCAGTAAGAATTGTGAGTTAAAGATCAAGGAAGCTCCACAGATACAGATGACACCTGAGTTCAGTAGCCTCGACCCATGGGTAGGAGTAGAATGGAGTAGAGCAGCGCAGGTGTCTCAGCTCTGGCCACTTTCCTCCCTCCAAAGTCACTGCCACTAGGGAAATCCCATACACTCTCAAGTCTTGTTGTAACTTATTGAACACGTGGGAAATCTGAACTGAGAGGGGAGTGGCTGACAATGATATAGTCTGTTCACAATCCATTCACGCATGCGTGAAGTAAAGGGTTTATATGCAATGAATTAGGCAAGATGTACACAACTGGGAATATATAGATCGATGTATGGATAGGATTAGAAAGAAAGATATAAGAGGGTGAATTACATAGCAGTGAGGTAAAGTGTATGCATCACAATATTCATATGGTATAGAGTGAAGAGTCCATAACAACCTGACAACAACAAGTTTAACAGAGACATGGGTTTAGAGCTTCCAGGATGCTGGTTGTGCTGCCTGCAAATCACCGTTCAGTATTATATTAAACAGTTAGCATACCCTCCAGTAATCTTGCTGCTTACATTGTGTTTAATATATCACCATGGAAAGTTCAACTTCAGTTGACCCCTGAAGAGGACTTCGGCAAGAAGTCGAAACGTTGGGTTAAGTTTTAATTAACATGTGCTGCTAGAATGAGAAAAGTTCCTATTATTAGTATATATACATATATATATATATATATATATATTATATATATACGTATTTTGTTTTATTTTTCTTTAAACAGCCTGTATATGTGACCGGTTTTGGGAAAATCGGCCTAAACGCGGCATCTAAAGTTTTCTAATTTATTCTACCAGTAGGCTGCCGTCCTCCTAATTTGGAAGCTGTAGCACAAGCCGTCTTCGCCCTACGCACTACAACACTTCAGTATTTTTGCTAAACTTATTATTGCTGATTTCGAAAAAACGCCGGGTAAAGGCGTTGCTAAGGTCAGGGGGCGTGCCTTGTGTCCGTATACTATTACTGCGTGTCTCCGGAACACTACGGAATAAACCGGTTACAGGCGGATTGAAAGAAGTCTAAAAGGCTTAATGCAGGGCTCCTTAAGAAACTATGATGGCGAGAATTGCGTGAGTACGTGAATTATGTAGAATAGTAAGTGAATTAGTTAGCTACAGTTTTTTCCCCGCTGTTAGTGAAAAGCCCGCCAATAATTTTCTTAGTAACTCTCCGTACACGAGTCCAACCGGCTAGTGTTTTTAGCCTCCTAGTGTGAGTTCTAGAGCACGCCAGAGCTTACAACTGCGTCATAAGCTAGAGCTAACTGGAGTCTATCCATTTCTGCCATAAAAAGTTTTTCGAAAAAAATCGGCCCGTAAGGCTTTACCCGGGGATACTGAAAAAAATTGTTTGCCGCGTTTAGGCCGATTTTCCCAAAACCGGTCACATATAAATTATAGCAAGTACACAAAATGAATTCAAAAATTTAGGATTTTTGCATTATTACTGCGTATTATAATAAAGCACCAAAGGTGCGAACCCTCAGCGCTATTGTGAGGCTGCGCTCCGGGCTGCTCGATTATGTAGGAACAGGAACCGGGCTGCCTTGGTACTTGCTGCCACTAGTTCCAGTTATCACAACTCCCAGATAGAATGATTAGATAGCTACCCTCCTGAAGCGTCAAGTGATTTAAGTTTTAATTTAAATACGCAAGTATGATGACATAGAATACAGAAACGGATAGAAAAGACTTGACCTATGACCTTGCGTGGACTGGCCTTAAATAGTAGAGGCCAGGACACGCCTACAAAAGGAAGTTTCTAGAACAAAACTCTAATAAACGCTACACACACACACTTGGACAAGAATGTTCTTGGAGCTACCACTAATTAGTTCCCCCCTTTCCCCCCCACACACACACACCCACCCACAAACTCTCTAACTACTTGCTAATGAGTTCTATTATATTAACAAGTTCTTTCAGGCTCTTCAGCCTGCTCCTGCTTGCTTCTCTGTTAGGTATCTGCTTCTGTGGCTCCGCCCTCTGGGTGGAGTCACTCGCTGAATTTTCTGGCCCCACAGCTACCAAGCTATTTCAATATAATCTCAGACCAAAAGAACGAGCAATATTTATCACTTATTTTAATCAGGCAACAATAATATTTCTATTGACCATTATCTTGCTCGAGCTATATTATAGCTCGAGCAAGATAATGGTACATAGAAACACTGTCTTCATAAGAGAAGATGCTAAACTAGCCAGAAACACTCACCGGTATACATATTCAACGTGAAATTTAACTTCTTTGAACTTGGTAATTTTATTTGCTCATGTGATTGTGACGTGATGCTATACGGGGCGTAACCCACAAAAGCTGGTACCTACGCGGTGGTGAAAGCTTCGCATTTTCTCAACAATTAGCCCGAAATAAAAAAAAAAAACAGCACAATGAATGGTCCTAATCTTCGTTCTGAGTAAGTTCATACCTAAATCAACAGTTAATTGTTAGTAATCTCCAATATCAGAGCGTGACAGACGAGACGACTACTATAACTCTCTTGCACATACAAGCTGAGGCTTAATAAGCATTTTTGAGCTCATGATACAAGTGTCCCACATCTCCTTCAATGCTATCACAAATCATGGCGTTCATCTTGTATGAGTTTATCTCTATCACAAGAATTTAACCTCGTGACTTACTTGATTATTAAATAACTTCCGTCGTCCCCCCCCAACCACACCCCCAATAGCTCGCCCGAACAGCTAGTACAATATTTTAAGGAGTATGAATGAACAACATTCAGTATGGAGTTACTACTATATCTCATGGAACTTTCATTCTTAGCCCTCACCACGTGTGTGCAAAAGGATTACAATACTTGTGTTCTGTCCGTTTGTCTGTCATGCTCAATTACTACACTTAATTGTTAATTTAGGTATGAGCTAATTCAAAACAACCATTTAAGACCTTTTTATGGTGCCATTTTGAAATTTCAGGCTGAGAAACACGAAGCTGTCAGCTCTGCATCAGTACTAGCTTTTGTGGGTTTTGCCCCCTATCATTACGTCATAATTAATTGAGCAAATAATTTCTTGCTGTCCATCATGGTTTGGCTTTGTACTGTAAAGTTAACGAGTACTGGAATTGGAGTTGCGAGGGTCAAAATACAAAATGACATACGTACGTCCACACATATTTTCAAACAAACAAATATCCCCGATTTTCAATTGTGTTACCCCTGATAGTGTCTCACTCTCTTCGCTCGCTCGCCAATTATATATATATATATATATATATATATATATATAATACTTATAGCACGAGTCAGAGTACAATATGGGAAAATATTTTACGAGCACGCAAAATATTTTCACGAGCCAAAGGCGAGTGAAAATGTGGCGTGGAGTAAAATATCATTCCCATATTGTACGAGAGCAGTGTGTGTAAGGTGATTTAGGTATTCTTCTTTGAAATTTTTCTCAACCGGTTACAATACAATTTTCATTGATTTTAACGCTACGCGCGCGGTACAAGTAGCGTTACAAATAAACCGTACAATATGGGGAGAATACGAACGCTCGCGTGATGCGGAAAATTCAAGTAAAAAAATCAAAGCTGCAGAACTATATATATGTGACTGAGTTTTGGGAAGGAAAATCGGCCTAAACGCGGGCATCTAAAGTTTTCCTAGTTTATTGCTACCGTAGGCTTGCAACGGGGGCCTTGGGATGCCTTCCTCCTAATTTGGAAGCTGTAGCACAAGCCGTCTTCGCCCTACGCACTACAACACTTCAGTATTTTTGCTAAACTTATTATTGCTGATTTCGAAAAAAACGCCGGGTAAAGGCGTTGCTAGGTCAGGGGGCGTGCCTTGTGTCCGTATACTATTACTGCGTGTCTCCGGGACACTATGGAATGAACCGGTTACAGGCGGATTGAAAGAAGTCTAAAAGGCTTAATGCAGGGCTCCATAAGAAACTATGATGCGAGAATTGCGTGAGTACGTGAATTATGTAGAATAGTAAGTGAATTAGTTAGCTACAGTTTTTTCCCCGCTGTTAGTGAAAAGCCCGCCAATAATTTCTTAGCAACTCTCCGTGCACGAGTCCAACCGGCTAGTGTTTCTAGCCTCCTAGTGTGAGTTCTAGAGCACGCCAGAGCTTACAACTGCGTCATAAGCTAGAGCTAGCTGGTGTCTATCCATTTCTGCCATAAAAATTTTTTCGAAAAAAATCTACCCATAAGGCTTTACCCGGGGATACTGAAAAAAATTGTTTGCCGCGTTTAGGCCGATTTTCCCAAAACCGGTCACATATGTTGTTAACCTTCAGTGTTACATTTTGTAGCTTTAGGTTAACATTGAAAATGGATACTGGTAAATGTCTCTGGCCTTTTAGCTTCTTTGCTTATGAAGACAGCTTTTACATATACTGTTTTCATTGCTCAAGCTATATTGATACCTAATTAGAATAGCCAATAAATCATTCATTTGGTCCTGAGATGATTTTGTAAATAGCTTGCTAGTGTATAGTGGCACTTGTGGGCCTCCCTCAGTGAAGCTCATGAGTTCCTCCTTCAGGCTCACACAATGGTGACAGCAATTAAGCTGCTGCCACCAGAATCAGTATGCCTTCCCCTCGACTGCCCCCCCTCGAAAGGTGGACTCAGGATTATACTAGTTTAATCTAACGAGATCAGATGGCACAAATGGCAGCTGAGAACTGACTGACTGCACACACAAAACACGAAGTCTTATATGCACAGCCCGGACAACACAACAATGAACAACAAGATGTAGACACACACAGGTGACATGACTTAAAAAATTAACTAAGTCCCATAACCGAAAATACATGTAACTGAATCCAAAACAAGCACAAACATATTATGTTCAATTCATAGTTCCTGGAATGTGGGAGGCCCCACCAATTTAGTTGGGATGTCGTCCCACAGCGCTGAAGGTTCGCACTTATGGTGCTTCGTTATGCCAGTGAACTAAAGCACACACTTTATTGCACAATCTAATTGTAAGCCATATATCATCTCTAATATATACTTCGTTTGATCTGGTTTTATAAATGCATTTACAGGGAGTTTTAACTTCACACACATACTTGCTTAATTGTAGAGTTGGTAATTATTGTGGACTTATTAGTAATAAGGTTTAATGAGCTAACTCTAATGGAGTTCAGTATGGAGTAGATATCTCACAGAATATCATTAAGATATGTGTGACTGTGAACTATAACAATTATGTGATAGGTGTTTTCTCTAATTAAAGCACTTTATTACACAATCTACACCATAATTGAGTGAACTCATATATATGTGACAGGCTATAGGAAAACAGACCACTTCACTCAAAAACTGAAAAATGAGTTATTATTTTTGAAAAGTACAAAAAATTTCCATTTAAATGATCCTTAAATCATATTCTAAATCACTTCCTAGGGCGAGTTATGAACGCCAGAAGAGGATAGCCCAAGTAAGTGTTATTGGAGAAAACGGCACTTTAAATTTTTGAGGTAAGTTTCCGTATTCTAAAGTTATCTCCGCATCACTTAGTAGTTTCGCGCGAACAGCCACGTGGTGCCCAAGGGCGTGATATCTTAGCTGCTTCGTTAATTGCCAAGTAACTGGGAATTACCCTCACAGGTAAGGGAAATACCCGCGCGTACGCGTTAACTTTCCCGGTAACAATTGAAAAGTTACGCCGTAAACTGAGAGATACTAAAAAGGTTTGTGAACTTCAGCGGTACGCAGGCTTTGAAGATAACTGTATTGGGAGCTGAAACTTGGTACAAGCGTAAGTTAAGATCTATAAATACTGATACTAAAAAAAAAAGAAAAACACAAAACTTGACTTGAACCGCTTTATGGGTCTGTATCTTGAAATGATTTTGTGCGTGAAGTGGTCTGTTTTCCTACAGCCTGTCACATATTGTAATTGTTTAATCTCATATACAAACACATTAGAATACAGAGAGGTTGGTTGTTTCCAACCATAGTGGGCTGAGTATCCTTATAGCTGCCTAGTAGATGACTTTTGCTGTTCATGATGGTTCTACTGGTTACCATGACCATAAAGAGATGGATGTGTTTGTTGGTTTAACTTCCCCCTCCAATCCCCAATACTCAGGGGTTCATTTTGTAATTAATCTAGGGAGGGGGGGGGGCAAGACTGAGCTTTCACTATCTTAGGGGTCATAACTTTTGTACATAATTAAGATAGTAGAGGACTTGTGATTTAATCATTTACAATCTTCATCATTCACATTTTAACTTTGCTTTTTTGCTTACGAAAGTTTAAAATATTTCAAGGGGGGACGAAACGCCTTCAAGGGAGGGGAGAGGGCGAGCACCACCCTGGCTCCCCCTAAATCCTAAATGAACCCCTGAATACCCACATGCTAAATATATGTCCACATTTTGTTATGAAAGTGGGTATAGTAATTACTGAGTATAAGAATTTCTGAATCACACGAGCATTCAATATTCTCCCATACTGAACGCTGCATGATGAATGCTCCAATGTGCCCACGTGTAGTTCTTGAGCACAACCAATTTAAACCATTTTTACTTTGATGCACAAGTCTTCCCCCCACTTTTCCCTCAACTCCCCATCCCCCCTCCCCCCCACTCCAGAAAGAGAAAATAAGATATATGATTTATGAGTCGATTTGATATGATTTTTTTTTGTTTATCCGTTTGTAATTTACAGCATGTGTACACATCTAAATCTGTGTAGCCCCACCCTCAAACACTGACACCACTCCTTTCCCTTGCCCAATTCCTGTTCCTACGTCCAACACTGAATACATGGAGAAGAACGGCTATAGTTGGGGAGGGAAGGGGGGGAAGAACTTTGTTTGAGAGGGAAATTTTTCAGTTTCCCCCTCCATTTTTCTGTATCAAACTCTGCTACATGAGAGTATTCATACTGATCAACATTTAATCAATCACAGCATGATGTTACAACTCACTGTAATCTAATTACTATAATTATTAACCCTTTCGTTCCGGATCCCGCTTTGAAGCGGGTGAAGACCGATTGACTTCTCCGAATTTTTAAAAATAGTTACTTTATAGCTAGAACCTTCAGATTGCATACACAGGTGCCCAATGCATTGGAGAAGCATCTAAAATCGCTTTCAGCCAGGACTGCTTCGACAGTACCTCACAGCAGTTGCGTTTATTTCTTCCTCGGCAAAAAAAAAAAACATCGGTTCTCCGTCGAATTTAAAAAAAAGTTACCTTCTTCACAGCAGCTTCATTTATGGATCCAGTCATCTCCAGAGCTTTGTAGAAGCACCAAAAAATTGCTTGAGCTCAGTAGCCTTCCATAACACATTGAAACAACCGCTTCTTTGCCGACCAAGACTTTGCGGTTTGACTTACTGTCTTCTCCATTTTTTATAAAATCGCCAGTTCAACTGGGGACCCCCCTATTACGTACAGTCTTAGGTAATGCTTATTACATCATAGGAAAAAAGTGAGCGTGTCGTGTGACCCCGGTAACTATGCAAAAAAAAAATTTTTTCAAAGTCATTTTTTGGAAGATGGCGTCTAGAAATTACAATGCGGTGCAAGTTTTATACTTGCTTGATGCTGACTCTAGCGACTCAGGATCAAGCGGAGAGAAGGGAGACGACATCTAGGGATATAGGAGGCCCTGTATCAGGGTTGGTGGACCAGACCCCGTCAACTCTGATACTGAAAATGGGAGTCAAGAAGATGATCGAGGTAAGCTTGTCTTTCTCTTGTCTTTCTCTTGAAAAATAGCAAGCTTCTGTTGTGGAAAGGACTTATTTATAGCTATATTGAGATAGAGTAAGCTGATATTGAGATAGAGTAAGCTGTTTAGCTATAATATATATATATATTTCATTGAGTTTTGAGATTTGAAAGTGGCTTGTGGTTTTTTGAACAAATTCAAATTTTCAAAAAAAATTAAAAAAGTTTTTACCACATATACTACTAGGACCAGATGTGAATGCAGTCACTGACCCCGATTACGCAGATGAGGCGACAGGAGCAGAGGCGACAGGAGCAGAGTCTTCCAGTCATGAATGAGAGGATACCAGACCTGAGTCTTCCAATGATGAAACACGAATAGGCAGCAGGTTCCAGTGATGAAGAAGAGGAAGTGGCTCCTCCTGCTCCGAGTTCTGGACGTCCTCGCGGTCGGAGAAGGCGGGAATCGAAGAACAAGAGTCGGGTGGATGAGGTAGGTGGAGAGTGGAAGAAAGATGACAACACACCCATTGATATTCCATAATCTTTTGTGTGAAGGACCACAAACTTTGATATTTGTGGCCCCCCCCCCCCCTGAACATCCCAAAAGTTGTAATATGTATTGTTATTGTCGTTGTCGTTGTCTGTGTTTTTGTGGTGTTGTAGTGGAGCTTCACACTCGATGTATATGTGTGTGCGTGGAGTTGAAATGTTATTCTGGCGCTTCCAGATCTAACCGGGGAGGGAACGAACTCGGGGGGGGGGGGGGGGGTCTTTTCCAATCGGGGCTACTATGCCCATGTAAGTTGAATTTCATGTATGTGTGTGTGTGTACACCAGTCAATTTATATTATACATTTATTTTTATGATCTGTATTCACCTGTATCTTCTTTTTTCTAGTGTGTGTGTGTGTGTATGTGTGTGTGTGCATTTGTGGAATGAGAGAGAGCAACCGTGGACAAACAGTATGTGGCACTTCCGTATACAACCTGGGAGGGAACTCTGGATCTTTTTGGATCGTGACTACTATGCCCATGTAAGTTGAATTTCATGTGTGTGTGTGTGTGTGTGTGTGTGCACCAGTCAATTTATGTATAATAAATTATACATTTATTTTTATGATCTGTATTCACCTGTAGCTTCTTTTTTCTTGTGTGTGTGTGTGTATGTGTATGTGTGTGCGTGCATTTGTGGAAAGAGAGAGAGAGCAACCATGAACAAACAGTATGTGGCACTTCCGGATCCAACCTGAGAGAGAACGAACTCGGTCTTTTTCGGTCTGTGACATCATCCATGCCAAGTAAGTTGAATTTCATTTCAACTTACTGATATTTGGGTGTCCAGCTAGGGCTGGGGGGATTATGGTACAAGAATGTCAGTGAAAAGTAATGACGGGGGAGGGGGGGTTATGGTACAAGAATGTCAGTGAAAAGTAATGACGGGGGAGGGGGGGGGCAATTCAGCGAGGCCAGCTGTTATGTTACAAATATCATTGTTGTGTGTGTTTTTTTGGTATTGTATGGAGGTTCCGGATCCTAACCTGGGAGGGATCGTTCAGTCTGTGCCACCATCCATGCCGGGTAAGTTGAATTCCACGTGTGTGCTTGTACTGCTTTTCATTTTCAAATTACACTTTCTCAATACAACGATTGTTTCTCTCATGTACAGTGTGGAGTATACATACCAGGGTTCATACAGTGGGAGGCTAGCGCTGGGTTCCCCCCTAGAATTTTGGGAGTTGAATAGAAATATACATTTAGGAAGAATTTATTTTTAGTCTGATATTGTATCCCATTATGTTCCTATCATAACTGAGCCATTTAGTGCATAGGACCGAACACTGATCATCAGTGTGAAGTATAGACTCGTATGCAAAAATGTGCATCAAAGTAGTGTAGGTTCAAAAAAATAGGTGTGGCGAAGTACACTCGGAGCCCCACCCCTAACAAAAATCCTGTATGAAACTGCATACAATACATCATGAAGTTGCAATTATATAGGATCATGAATAATTTGTTGTTTGTATTACAAATATCTTTGTTGTTTGTGTTTTTGTGTATATGAAATTGTTTTGTAGTGGAGCTCGACGTCCGATGGCATACGTTCCTTGTGGACACTCATAGATGTCTCCTACATGATCACAATCAGCACCACACACAACAAACAACATATTTTATTGTTGAACTAATATAATATTGGTATAAAATGCATCAAACAATATTATTTCTATTTTATTTTATTTTTTTATTGATGGGAAAAGTGGATTTTTTTGGGGAAAAATTTTTTTTTTTTTGAAATATTAGTAGATGGCTTAGATATTATTCAATTTTCTCAATCAAAAAATGAGGGGAATCCCAAACTCTTGGTCTATTTAGTGATATATGGTTGCTATGGGGTTTTCCCAGCCAGCATCGAGTTAAAAAAATAAAACGGCAATGCTCTATTCCGCGGTAGAAAATTAGATTTTTCCGCGCGCGTCCAAACAATTCAGGAACGAAAGGGTTAACTTTCAAAAATTCTGAGGAAGGGAGGTTCCATCTTGGGGAGGCGGAGGTTAGGTTTCTATCTACTCTACAGTGTGTATCAAACCCAGACAACTATAAACACATGATTATCAGTCTTTTTTGTTTATGTGTTTGTTTGTTTGTTGTTTTTATTTTGTTATTTTAGATTTAGAGGAGGTCAAGTGAAGTTTCTCTAGGAGAAGATGGCATGATAAGGTTGTTCATTATGAAGTCTACGGAAAATTCCTAGACACTACACTTCTAACTTTGATGACGGATAGCAGAATGTCTGATCATAATGCTGGAGAAAAGTATTTGTTGTTTTGTGTGAATTATTAATTTACACATTCATCATGTTTTTTTATTATTTTGTATCCTGAGAAAAGAATATTGCACCTTCGTTACATTGTACACTCACCTACTCCTTTAATTCCTGAATTATTTCATGGCGTATTCATCATTCCATATAATATTATAGTTTATGTATTCATCTTTCGTAAAATTTGAGACATTGTTAAATGCTAGATATTGAAATGAGAATTTCTGCTAAAGATCAATAAGAAAGCAGCATCAAAAGTATTGTACTTTTGTCATAAGCTTTATGTACAGTATCCTTATGGTGTGTCGAGGTCTGGTGCCAAAAGCTAAAAGTAATGACCTTTGTTTCATGGAACAGTGGTAGACTTCAGAATAGGATAAAATTTCCCCTGATATCTTCAAAGAAAAAAAAATGCTAAGAAAGCCAGTCAAGTGAAGAAGTGTGCAGAGTATAGATCTAAACTAACTAGTTATAGAAATGTTGGGCACAGTTAGTCCCTCTACCCTGAAATATTCATTACAAAATTTGAAAGGAAAATACTTTTAGCCACCAGAGAAAAGCAACTTAAGTTGTTGTGTTGCTGTTACAGTTACAGCAAGGAAATGTAGAAGCAGTCATAGAGTGGGATTTTTTTTTTAATTTGCCTCACTTGGGAAGCTCAGGCTGTCGTTATTTGTACTACTAATAATCTAATTGTACACTTAAGACTTATGATAAATCCAAGTAGCGATCACGTATACACATGTGTCATACTTCAAAGACACTATAGCTATAGCCACATCAAATAAAGCCTACAATTGAATAATAACCCAAAAAATATCTTCTCTGTTGAGTAACTGGAAAACTATCAATTGACCTTAGTGCAACGTTAGAGTCTGTTATACAGTTTTCACATACAATGTTACAATGGTAGGAATAAAGTCTGGATGTCGTATCAGTAACTTATAGATACCATTATGAAATCACTGCATTGTTTGTATTATCTAGTCTAGTTACACGTCTCAGAATATCTATGTAGCTGTAAAGTTCTAGATTCACTGGTATAGCTAAACCATTCTGACGGAAAACTGACTGGAAAACTTAGTTCACTTTAGTGCAACATTTAATGTCTGTTATACAGTTTTCACATACAATTTTACCATGGTAGGGATAAAGTCTGGATGTCTTATCAGTAACTTATACATACCATTATTATAAATCACTGCGTTGTTTGTATTATCTATTATCTAGTCCAGTTACAAGATTATGAATTTGTCAAGTCTAGAGTAGCTATATAGCTATATGATTCTAGATCCACTGGTATAGCTAAACCATTCTGATGAAAATAGTTTTGTTCATCATGCCATTGAAGTATACAGATTTTGTATATTATCAGCAGTAACAGCAATTTATTTTATTGCATATTATAGTTTAATAGAAGCAATTCATTTTGCAAAATAATGAAGTAGCTATTCCTACTGGAGGTCAGATAGCTATTTGGGGGTGATGTATGCCGCTTTACTCGTCAGAAGATACCTGCAGGCCCGACACCCCTCAATTTAGTGATGGATCAATCCTTTTTTATCCAAAAAACCGTCTTAGCTGTCCTTATACGCTTTAAAACCTGTCCATTCGCACGGTGATGGATTTGTTATTGTTTTTATTTCTCTTATAACTATAGCAACGGAAAGGTACCGCCCAATTAGGCAAAACAACGGTCGTCATTTGTTCAGATACATTGCACACGCAGCGCATGTGGAAAGAAATGTTGTGGGAGAAGAGGCTTGACGAGCTACAGTGGTCTGTCATATTGATTAGGTAGGCTCAGGCGTTAGATACTGCGTGAATTAATGCGGGGGTGGTGTAGGGGTGGGATTAATGTGAAATAACTATAATATACTCTACTTTGAATGAGTTGTGCAAGTGTTAGTCCCGTAGGTTTAAACTATTTTAGTTTAAGTTGTTGTACATTAAGGCAGTCAATCCAGAGTAACCTTACAAATAATCTGTGGAATATACAATTGAAGCCTATTGTCGAATACTTGTGCTAGCCATTAGTATTTGTAGTAGTCACACGACTGATCAGCGGTGTTGGAAGATGTTTAGTAAACGGGCACGTTTTCTTGGGGTCGGGGGTTTAAAAGTGAGAAGTTGCCTTGTTAGATTATGCCCCACAATTTTGGTGGCCTGAAGCCCCACCCCCCACCCTCTGCCTACGCCACTGCTGATATCAATCACGGTGGCTTTGCCCCTATAGCCTCCTCTACACACTGCCCAGATTGTGTCACATAATATTTTTAGTTGCTACGGGTTATTATGACCATGTGAATAAAACACTCAGGTTTACTGGACTGACTGGCAAGTTGAAGGTCTTGCCCTAGTTCAAGCTGGCTCATAACCAACCTGCGAGGCAAGACTTACTGGCAAGTGTTTGTTCTTGACGAAGTCCTCAATATAGATGGAATCAAGCAAGTCTCAAGTTGTGGTGTACATGTCTCATTTGAGTTGAGTGTCCATCATTTTGGTTGAGGTGATTGTTCAAACTATTTTATGATGATGCCCAGGGCATACCTGATTTAGGTGATGTTTGTGACCTTCCTGTTGTTGCTGTGTGGCTTGCAGGGTGGGGGAGGGGAGAGAATGGACAGGATATGACCTTTGAATGGGACGTGATAGGGGGTTAGTTTCATTAAAAGTCCAGGTGGAGGAGATGGGGTATGAGTGATATGCATCAGTTTTTATTGAACAGGTGAAGGATGTGGACTCCTGTCACATGGTAATAGACACATGTATGAGCTGGTGATGTTTGTATGTTCTATTGGAACTGTAGTTCTTGGACTTTCTAAGTCTTAGGACAGAGAAATTGTAGGCTGTGGTTTATGCTTTTATCACTTGAGTGATGTCCACCAGTTGTATTACTAATTTCTTTCATGATTAGTTTTCATGTAGCCACAAGATATTTGATGATAGACATTAGGAGCACTCTAGTTCTGTAACATTTACAATAAAGTTGAGTAGCTTCTTATCAGGAAGTGCAACAGTTTTATTATTAATAATAAATAATAATAATATTACTGTTATAACAGAAATTTATTATAGTCAGGGTTTTATCTAGAAAATTTGTTTGGAAAGGGGTGGGAGGAGTTAGGGCATATCCGCCACCCTTAGGCTGCAAGACAAAAAATATTTACAACTAGCAAGTACCCCACCTCATAGTGGCGCTTGACTTATTGCACAGTAAGAATGCAGTAGCATAAGTTATTTTTGTTCATTGTTATCATTCTCTACATCAGTTTCCCTCTTCTGCTCTCTTTTTCCTGAACTATCTCAGCTTTTCTTATCCCCAACCTTTCCTTTCTTTCACCTTTCTTCTCGAGTCATGGAGTCCCTTCTATTTCTTTGTCTCTCCTGCTTCTGAATATTTCTGTCCTTCTATCATGATTGTGGACTTGGGCTTTGTTGAAATGTTGCCTTCTTTTTCGCACTTTTCCCTTCTTCTTGAAACATATGCCGCCTTTACTCAGTGATTTCACTAGCCGCCTTCTCCTTGTCCATTCAACCCTCTTTTTAGTGTACTATTAATCACTTTCAACTGAATGGGACAACCTATTCAAGGTATCACGATGCTTTATCACCATACTTTTTAAGTTCGTGAATTATTCATGAATACACACTGTCGATCGTTGTTACTGACACACGAGCATATTATTATATAGATTCTTTGAGTAATTAGCATGGCATTATTATGAGTTTGAGTGCTGTAATTTTGAGTACTGCCTAACTGCATACTGCACTCAGATACTATATAACTGTGATAGGTGCTGGATTCGAATGTTGTGCAACTTTACTAGAGTATCATATTTAGATAGTTTCTTCAAAATTTTCACTATGAGGAGGCGCTTGGCCTTAATTACAGTGTTGGTATGATTATTTAGTACACATTGATTTTTAAGAAATTCTTGAGAATTTTTTAATTTATTGATTGTTCAGGACTTTATACAACAAGATAAGAAGATCACATGTGTGGTAGACTATGCAGTCGAGTAAAAGTGGCTTGCAAGGTTAGGTGGATTCTAAATTAGGAAATATTTTTGAAGGGGAATTATATAATGTATATTATAATATACTAGCATCAAGTACCCCGCCACACAGTGGCGCTTGACGTATTGAAGTTATTTTGCTCAGTTATCATTCTCTACTATTGAGTACGGTTAATTAGTTTTCCTCTCCTACTCTCTTCATTTTAAACTATCTAAGCTTTTCTTATCCCCCACATTTCCTTTCTTTAGTTCTGTCTTCTTGAGTCATAGAGTCCTTTGTCTAATTATCCTGCTTCTGAATCTCTGTCCTACCATCATGATTGTGGACTTACGCTCCACGAAACTTTTGAAACCTACACTGCCTTCCCTCATCTATTCCACCCACTTTTTAGTAACAATTAATCACTCTTTACTGAATGTGATGACTCTTTACCCATTGAAGTAAGGATGATGCTTTGCCAGACTGTTTAAGCTGATGGATTATTCATGAATACACACATGGTCATTGTCGTTATTTGACACACAAGCGTAATATTCAGAGATTCATTTAGAAATCACTTTAAGAGTGGGCGAGGTTGAGTTTGTGCTATCTAAAGGGTGACACAACTTTCGTGCAGAACTATGACGAGAAAGGAGATGGGCATAATTTAAGCATTTCCCTTCACCTTAAATATTCACTTTTTAACTACACATTTTGCTTACGATATTTTAAGAATATTTCAAGGGGGCGAGTGTCTCCCCTGCCCCCCCACCCTTAATGAACCCCTGTTACTATATAGATATTAGTAAATTTTTCAAAATGTTAATGAACAAGTCCGATCCGAGTTTTTTGTTTTTTTTTGGGGGGGGGGGAAGTTCTCTTGTTGCAGTATTTAAAATTGTGAAGTATTATACTATTTTAACCCACATGGCTGAGAGTGTCTGTTGTTACATATAAAATCTTGTAATAGACTGAAAAACTATGTGACGAATAGTTGATTGTAACTTTGAGCTGACATTTGAAGGTGATTGTATCATTCATGTGAGAATTATTTTGCTTGGAGTAACTGACACGTGCTGTGTGTGTTTACTT